>TARA_B100000674_G_scaffold129606_2_pt1 | contig 137438 bp, 87 predicted proteins | sample TARA_B100000674 | Tara Oceans TARA_B100000674 (sample SAMEA2622759) | marine metagenome | biome: marine biome (ENVO:00000447); feature: surface water layer (ENVO:00002042); material: "saline water (ENVO:00002010), including plankton (ENVO:xxxxxxxx)" | depth 5 m | reverse complement strand
CCGCCCATAGCGCCTCCGGAGGAAGATTTTGAGGCTGCCACTTGCAACACCGTGCCAAAGTGCCCCTCTGTAACGCGTTTTTTCAAAGCTTTGGCAATCTCTTCACCCAAATCACCTGTGTATTTCTTCAGTTCTTCGGGGACTCCGCCACCCTGAGACCCCATTCCCATGCCACCCATACCTGCCATATCTCCCATACCGGACATGTCTCCCATGCCTCCAGGGCCGCCGGGGCCTGCACCGAAACCTCCATCACCAAAGCCTTGATTACCGTTGTTATTGCCTCGGCTAGGTGTCAGATTTTGCTCGGTTCCAATCGGTTTAGCGTCCCCTTTGTAGTCACGAGGAGTTGTCTTGACGTTGACAGCTAAGCCAAAGCGAACAGCCAAACCTGGACGCTTAGCGCCGGGGATCCAACGATAACGAGCCAAAATATTATCCGGTGTTTCATCTGCGATGGCCGCCGCATAGATCAAGTCGATTGCCTGTTTATCTTTACCTTGCTTATAGGAAACGTTTGCCAGCTCGGCGAGTGTTTTAGGAGCGGGTCCCTGACCACCTCCCATGCCGGCCATATCTCCCATACCGCCCATCCCGGCCATGTCACCCATGCCGCTTCCTTCGCCGCCAGGATCCATCCCTGCACCAAATCCACCCATACCAGCCATTTCGCCATAGCCTCCCATGGCATCACCTTCCCCGCCTTCACCACCGGGGTCCATGCCTGCCATCTGGCCATAGTCACCAAGGCCGTTACCTTCACCACCTTCTGCACCGGGGTCCGTCATGCCGCCCATCATCTCGCTCATGTCACCCATGCCAGGACCGCCCATGCCCATACCCTCGCCACCTTCGGCGCCAGGATCGCTCATACCTCCCATCATTTCGTCCATACCGCCGCCCATACCAGGCCCCCCCATGCCCATACCCTCGCCACCGCCGGCTCCGGGGTCGGACATGCCGCCCATCATCTCGCTCATGTCGCCGCCCATACCGGCTCCACCCGAGGAATCTCCACCATTTGCAGCAGCTCCACTATTAGCATTTCCGGTATTCGCAGCCACTTCGCCACCGGCATCACTATTTGAGGCGCCGCCACCATCGTCGTCACCACAGCCCAGTGCAAAGATGGTTAGTAATGAGAAGAGACACGCTGTTGTACGCATATGCGAATACCTGATTCGATAAGACATAATTTGGAACTTGCCGAGCGTTTTTAGAAAAGGTAATGAACAATGAAAATATTATTGCACCGAGATTCGCAACTGTCGAGTTATTAATAAATACCGGCTTATGAATACACTGATTATGTCGGCTATACAGGCAAAAAACGTGTCATCTATGTGTCAGTCAATTGTATTCAAGCGTCTGACAATACGTTAGATTCAGTCTTAATGAAGAAACTAAAGAATGACGAACCAAATACGAGATTCACATCACCATGGGTAAACTTTCAGGAAAAACAGCTCTGATCACAGGCGGAAGCAAAGGTATTGGGCGAGGTATTGTTCTTGCCTTCGTCAAAGAAGGATGCGATCTATTAATTTCATCACGCAATCAGGATGATTTAGACCGGATGGCCGAGGAGGCCCGTGAAGCAGCTGAACACGATCTGAAGATTGTGACACATGCCGGTGACATTGGATGTAGCGACAGTGTCGATGCAATGTTCGAAAAATTCAAAGCCAACTTTGACTACATGGATCTGTTGGTCAACAACGCTGGTGCGTTTAATGGTGGCCCGATCGATCAACTCTCACTCGAAGACTGGGACCACGTCATCAACACCAACCTCCGTGGCCCATTTATGTGCACGAAACTCGCAATGCAAATCATGAAGCCTCAAAACAATGGGCGCATTATCAATGTTGGTTCGATCTCTGCAACGCGAGTTCGTCCGGGCTCTGCTCCGTACTCGACTTCCAAATTCGGAATTCAAGGACTCACTCATGTCACTGCTCTAGAAGGTCGCGAACATAACATCACCTGCTGTGGCCTCCACCCAGGTAACATCGCAACTGAACGCCGCCAAGCCAGTGCAGCGGTCGAGGATCAGGAGCCAATGATGTCCGTGCACGAACTAGCGGAAGTGGCTTTACTGATGGCCACATTGCCCCAGCATGTGGAAATACTAGACGCCGTCGTCCTACCTCATCAGCAGTTATACGTCGGCCGCGGCTAAATGGTGAATTGGTTAAAGCATCAACAGCTTCGGGCATCCGGCCTATCCGACTTCGTCAATCGGACGGAGTTTATCCGCTCAACCCCGAAAGGCGAAGGTGGAACGGACGAGCTCAATTAAGCTGAAACCCCGGCTTGCCAATTGGCTAACTGGCCTCGAGTTTACCGGTCGTAGACAGCAGAGCGAAGTCGGGGCCAACTATCTAATTGGCCAACTGGCTAAATGTTTAGCCTTCGGTCTTTTCTTCTGGCACAAAGGACCAGACGGCCAAGCGGTTGTGACCGGCACCATAAGCCATACTAAAATCAGAAGTCACTGCAATCTGATGCACATGCATGGGCGCTTTAACCTGTTTGATCACTTCCTTCTTCTCTAGATCCATAAACTGGATCCAACCACCGTGATCTCCACCAACGGCCATAATCCACTTTCCGGAAGGATGGAATACGATCTGTTCGACAAGACCTTTGTGCTTGTCATCGCCTTCAAACATATGCAGTTTTTCACCAGAAGCGACATCAAACAATTCCACTCGCCCTGCAGCACCTAGATGATCGACGTTACCGATCTGACCAATGCCTCCCACGGCAAGCTGAGTGCCATCTGGAGAAAATGCGACGCTTCGAATTCCACCGATTGCATGAATTCGGGCTTTGGAGTCCCATGTATAGCATTTCGGAGCTTCCAGTTCTTTCAATTCTTCACCCGTAGCGAAATCCCAGATTTTAATCTTGGCAATTCTGTCTACTGTGGCAATTAGCTTCCCGTCAGGAGATACGGCTGCCGCATAAAGCATGTTAGGAAAGCCGTGCTCGGTGACTTTAACATGGGATTTCAGTTCACGAACCAGGTCTCCACTCTCCGCATCCCAGACTTTACAGACCATGTCATCTGAAACACTAAGGACATGTTTTTTATCCGGAGTAATAGTCAGGTTTCGCACCCAGCGGTCATGAGCTAATTCGACACGACGAACCTGCTCCTGAGTTTCCTTATTCCACCATATCAGGCTCTTGTCATAACTACCGGAAACAATCATCTTGCCGGTATCCACCAACCCCATTACATAAGAGGTATGCCCTTCAAAGGGGAGGAATTCCGGCGTTTCGGCCATTGGGTCGACTCGGTAGACATTCGCATCTGAACTACCAACATAAATTTCACCTGAATCTTCATTACGAACCATTCGCAACATGATATCAGGGCGTGTTGTCGTTTTAAGTTCACGAAAGTTTTGAGGATCTGCCTGAAACATCTTATTAAGAACCTGTCGAATTGGGTTGGATTTGAATTAGCTTTGGAAGGGTCACGGATGCATACACATCTGAAGTACTACGCTAGCACTTCGTCGATCGCGTGCGTTCCGGGATCAACTAATGGAATGGGGCGTGAGCCAACAAAATACTCGTGATGAGGATCAATCCCCACAGCCTTGTAGATCGTGGCAAACAATTCTGCCGCTCCAATTTCGTTATCTTTGACATGCTGTCCATCTTCGTCGGTGGCACCAAACACGGTACCGCCTTTAATTCCGCAACCGGTCAATGAAGCACTCCAGGCACGGGCAAAGTGATCTCGTCCCAGGCTGGCATTAATCGTCGGAGTGCGACCAAATTCGGCGAGCGTGATTACGAGTGTGTCTTCCAGCAATCCGCGTTCTTCCAGATCATCCAAAAGTGTCGACATGACATGGTCTAATTCGGTCACTAGTTCGAGGTGTGTCTCAAAGTTTTGACCATGGCTGTCCCACCAGGCACGGGCTACTTTTACAAATGGCGTTCCAGCTTCTACAAGACGTCGAGCCACCATGGCTTGCTGAGCGAACAGGCTGTTACCATAGCGATCTTTTATCTTCTGAGGTTCATCCGACAAATCGAACAGCTTTTCACTGCTCATCAACCCACGAACTCGGCCGTACGCTACGTTGTGACTACCGAGCGATTCGGAAACTCGTCCTTTCGCAAAGCGGTTGCTGAGTAGCTGACGCAAATCAGCACGTTCTTTGTGATCGAGATCAGTAATGTCTTCCAGCCGACTTAGATGAGCCGGTTTGTTATCGGTGGTTAGAAACATCGGAGCATATCGAGCGCCGAGGAACCCTGGCTGCCCAACGGCATTTCCTCGACCTTCTGTAGCTGTATAGAAAGACACATAGTCCGGCACTTGCAAATCCGGGCGACCAAGTTCTCTGGCGAGTACACTGCCCATATCCGGATATTTCAGATTCGGTTCGTCACGACGCCCCAAATGCATTAATCGAGCTCCGCCACCGTGGTCACCGATCTGCGTGTTGAGCGAGCGGATGAGAGCAGTGTTATGTAGACGAGTCGCCATTTTTGGCATTAATTCAGAAATCTGCACACCAGGCAAAGAAGTCTGTATGGCCTGATAGGGCCCACCGGTCAATCGTCCGGGCTTGGGATCCCATGTTTCTAATTGACTTGCACCACCGGCCAGCCATAAAAGCAAAACTCGTTTCCCATTTTTCTTTAGTTCATTGGATAAGGATTCGGCTTTGAGAATATCCATATTCATGGAACTCGCAGCAACACCTGCTGCGGCAGCTCCGCCTAAAAATCGTCGGCGACCAGGATTCACGGACATATTTACTCCAGTCTTATTATTCAAAGGTAAAAGCACCAAACCTCTACCGGTATTACTTTTCAATAATCTACCAATTATTCAATCGGCAAATTGTCTATCTGGTTTCCAGCTTCGGCCGTTCGGCCTATGCGAATCCGCCCTCAGGACTACGAAGGACAAACTCCCTGATTCTGAGACTTATACTCTGCCCCAAAACTCACACAATAGCCTAACTGTCTAATTGGCCAAATGGTTAAATTTTAGTGGTTAAAACGAAGCTCACTGCTGGTCATTAATGCCCATACAATTTGTGAAATGGCATCTTCCCGGCGGTCGCTTCGTGCTTCGAGGTAAGCTGATATTGCCTCGATTTCCTCGGCGGTTGCCAGTCGGGAATAAACGGCCTGGATGGCTCGTTGCACCAATGCTTCATTGGTTTCCAATTTAGCTAATTCACCGGCCAGTCGATCATTAGCCACTCGTATTTTGTCTTTGAAAGCATTGTCATTGCTAAATAATAACGCTTCATCAACACTTACCTGAAATTCTTCGTTTGGAACGGCGAATTTATTGGCCCATCCACGATGTGCATTCACTTCGTTTCGAATACGACTCTCAGCTTCATTTCCGTCTTCCCAGTGCGACGGATTCCTGGCGGCAATCGCTAACGCTGCCGCGTATTGTCGCGGAGACAGAGGCTTAACGCTGGCCGAAGCAAACCAAAACTTTGCAGGACGCTTTTCACCATCGTATCGGCTGCTTTGGCTATAAGTATTTGACAAGACCATTCCGCGGATGAGACGAGGAATGTTGTATCCGTTGGTGTAGGTATCCCGAGCTAACCAATCGATTAAGTCTGGGTGGCTTGGTGGATTTTCGGGATGCATTTGATCTAGAGGCATGACCAGCCCGAACCCGAAGATTCGATGCCACATCCGATTGACGATATTCTTCGAGAAGTATTCACGATCATTTTCTCGCAACGCTATTTCAATTAGTTGGGCACGTCGACTGAATTCCGGAGCAGGAGCTGGTTTTTTATCTTTCTTTAACTGCTCAAAATCAGCTTTCTCTTTTTTCTTGGCTTCGTCATCCAAGACCACTGGCTCGGGTTCCTCAATAACACTCCCGGTGAGAAACATTAATCTGGCATCCAGTTGTTCTCCACTGGTCGTGGCGTATTTAATTTCGCCATAAGCTCGTTCGGCAACAAAATCACCATTCGAAAACGAACGGTTAAAGAACGACTTCATGCCATAAAAATGGGCCTGCGTCCATTCGGAAACTAGCGGGTGATCATGGCATTTGGCACAACTGATATTCACACCAAAAAATAGAGCACTCGTTGCATTGGTCAGGTTATCAATGTCGTTAATGCGAAGATTGACAAACTGCATCGCCTGCTTAGGCATTTCTTCGTCATAATTCCCGTAAATCATATCGGCAAACATGGTGTCCCAGCCTTTGTTAGCAGCCAGAGCATCCGCTAGGTATGCTTCGAGATCTGCCTTACCAGCTGGAGCGAGAATATTGTTCAGGTCGTAAGCTAATTGTTCAGTGAATTCCGGTTGCGCCATCAAGCGGTCTACCAGCTTCACTCGTTTCTCCGGATCTTCATCCGCTACATATGCCTGCACCTCGGCAATCGTAGGAATGCGCCCTACCAAGTCGAGCATCGTTCTACGAATTAGCACATAGTCGTCCACTTGCTCGGCGGGCTTAATGTTGCCGGTCGCCTGCTCGGCTTCAATATAGTGATCCACCGCGTCTTGAAGCGACGTATCTGGTGGCAGTAATTCCTGGGCGTGGATCAAGCTCGGAATCATCAAGAGAGCGATTAGAAGGGAAAGCTTTTTCATGATTTTATTTATTGGAAACATCCTTCTGTTTGGGGCCGTTGTGGCCTATGGCGGATGTTTTGACAATTGGGTGGGAAGGTAATGTGAGCGTTTCATTAATTATCGGTGAATGTCGCTCAGGTGGGAGTCTGAAACATTATGATTCCATCAGGAATTTACTACGTTCAGCACTCCTTTATTATCACAAAAATGCCAACCATCGCAAAGATGGCTTCTGAAATCCGCGAAAATTTCATTTACCTAACTAAAACAGCGTCACTGTTTTAGGGAACATCTTCCACTTCGACAAATATGGAATCTGCAAACGAGAAAATGGGAAACAGCCTTTCTTCTGAATTAAGTAACACTCATTCCACCCTGATCACTTACGATAGCTGTGCACATCATACTGAGAGTGGTTGGGAATTTCCTGTCTCCGGACATCTCCTGGGAAAGAAGATATCCAGAATGCGGGAACGATTTTTAAACCGACTCTTACTTCGCTTCGCTCAAGTGGACTTAACCGATCAAGATTCGCCCGAATTTGCATTAGTACAACGACGCATCCAACCGTTTATCCGCAAGGCCAAGAAGAAAGTCCCGATCGGTGTCCGGCTGGGGGGAAGCTATCACAAAATCGCTTCGCCGACACGTCGAGGTGGGCGTTTCAAAACAACGATCAACCTCTCATCTCAAGCGGTGAGTGCCTTTCTGGAATACGATACTCACTCGCAGCCTTATCTACCGATCCGAGGCGTGGCTGATTTAGAGCAAACAGTCACGATTCCCAGCCGCTGCTATCTCGTGGATCCCGTGGGGATCTCAGTGGTGACAGACATTGATGACACCATCAAGGACTCGCAGGTTCTCGATCGCCGTCAACTATTACGGAATTCTTTTGCCCAACCCTATGAACCCGTGAAAGGGATGAAGGAAGTGTTTGAAGCCTGGCAGCAGAAGGCAGTGAAGTTTCATTATGTGTCGGCGAGCCCTTGGCAGATATATAACGAACTCCATCCTTTTCTTGACCATACAGGTTTTCCCGGAGGAAGCTTTCACCTACGTCAATTCACACTGAAAGGACAGGTTATTCGAAAATTGATACGCCGTCGTTACCAGAAGAAGCGCACCCAAATTGAATCACTCCTGCAACGGTTTCCCCGTCGTCAGTTCGTTTTGATTGGTGACAGCGGGGAACATGATTCCGATATCTATGGTAGTCTCGCGCGTCAGTATGGTGAGCAAGTAAGAAAAATCTGGATCCGATCACTTGCGGGTAATCCGTTGGATTTAACACGTTCACTCGAAGCATTTCGAGATGTACCAAAAACGACATGGAGAATCTTTCACGAAGCTTCAGAACTCTCGCTTTAAATGCTGGCCGAATTCTCGAGTTATTGCCTGTGAAAATTCGACTTTCCCCCTTGAGGATGTTGAATAATAGGCTCATTATGGTTGTTTACAACTTAATTCATTACCTCCCTGGGCGGCATTAAATTGACAGACGATGCGTCTGCCGTCCAATCCGAAGAAAAAACCTTGTTTTTAGCTTCTGGAATAACCCCATAGGAGACATCGTTATGGCACGCTATACAGGTGCAAAAGCTCGAGTTAACCGTCGACTCGGTATACTCGTTTATGAAGATGCAGGTTCCGCCCGCGCATTTGATCGTCGACCTTCCCCTCCAGGAATGCACACACGCCCTCGCCGTCCTTCTAACTACGGTCAGGGTCTGCAGGAAAAGCAGAAAATCAAGCATTACTACGGAATCGGTGAACGCCAACTACGTCGTTACTTTAATAACGTAACACGGAAGAAAGGCAATACCGGGGAACTGCTGTTGCTGTGCTGTGAACGGCGACTTGATAACGTTGTTCGACGAGCAGGCTTTGCATTGACTCGACCACAAGCTCGTCAAGGCGTGGTTCATGGCCACTTTCTGGTCAATGGTGTTCGCACCAACAAGCCTTCTTATCAGGTTCGGCCTGGTGATGTCATCACTGTACGTCGACGTAACAACCTGCTGAAGATGTATCAGGGAGTTTCCAGCCTGGCGACAGGTGAACCCTGTGACTGGCTTGGCTCAGACTCTGAAACTCTGCGAATTACAGTGCAGGGAAATCCCGGTGCTTCTGACATCAGCCTGCCTGTAGACGGAAACACGGTTGTCGAATTTATGTCCCGATAGGAAACCTATGCACGCTCCCGTTGTTGTACTCGGTGGTGGTCCCGGTGGATATGCAGCTGCATTCATGGCTGCCGATCAGGGACTCGATGTTACGCTCGTCGAAATGGAATCACGTTTAGGTGGTACTTGCTTACTGCGAGGCTGTATACCTTCCAAAGCACTCCTGCATGTTGCGAATGTGATGAGTGAAGTGGAGGAGCTTACCAGCGACTGGGGAGTTTCGTATAGCGATCCTGCGATTGATATCGACAAGGTTAGAGCACGTAAAGACAAAGTGATTTCGACGCTCTCTGGTGGACTCGGGCAACTCGCCAAACGCCGTAAGGTGAAGGTCATTACCGCTCGCGGTACGTTTGAGAATTCAACTACACTGCTTCTGGAAGGCGAGCATGACTCGATTCCAGAAGGCGGCAAGCTGACCTTTGATAAGTGCATTCTCGCCACAGGTTCCTCGCCAGCGATGCCAGGGCCCTGGAGACTGGACTCGGATCGCGTCATGGATTCCACCGGTGCTCTGGCACTGACGGATATACCTGAAACAATGCTAGTTATCGGAGGCGGTTACATTGGTTTAGAGATGGGAACTGTCTATGCCAATTTGGGGACGGAAGTTTCTGTTGTTGAATTTGCTGACGGTTTGGTTCCGATGGCAGATCGTGACATCATCAAGCCACTGCGAAAAAAACTGGATGAACTATTCGGCGAACGTATTTATACCAACACCAAAGTGGGTTCTTTAACTCTGGCGGCCGATCAAGTCGAAGTGACCTTTGAAGGTCCGGCCCTTTTCGATACTCGCCGGTATGACCGAGTATTGGTTTCTGTGGGACGGCGCCCGAATTCCCAAAACCTGGGACTAGAGAATACTCAGGTCCAAGTTACTGACCGAGGCTTTGTAGAGTGTGATGCCAGACAACAAACAGCCGACGCTCATATTTATGCCATTGGCGATATTGCCGGTGACCCGATGCTGGCTCACAAAGCCACGCATGAAGCAAAAGTGGCGGTGGCCAACATTGCTGGGCATGATGAAGTCTGGGATCACAAATGCATTCCGGCTGTAATGTTCACAGACCCTGAAATCGCTTGGGCGGGCCTTACAGAAAACGAAGCGAAGGATAAGAACATCGCTCACGAAGTGGCAACTTATCCCTGGGCTGCCAGTGGCCGAGCTCAGGCTCTGGGACGTACCGAAGGCCTGACTAAGTTGTTAGTGGATCCGGAAACGAATCGCGTGCTGGGCTGCGGGATGGTTGGTCCCGGAGCAGGTGAATTAATTGCTGAGGCTGTATTAGCGATCGAAATGGGTTGTGAAGTGGAAGACATTACCGAATCGATCCATCCTCATCCAACTTTGAGTGAAACGGTGATGAATGCGGGTGAAATTTACTACGGCACTGCCGTGGAAATGTACAAGCCCAAGAAACGCTAAGCGTCTGCTAGCCCCAATTGCCTAAATGGAAAACTGTGACCTTGGCTTCGGCCGCTCGGCCTTCGCATTTTTCTCTCAAGCCCATGCTCCGACTCCCTCCTCCTTCGTTGTACTCCGACGGATAAACTCCCTATTTCTATAGCAGAGGACAGAGTTTATCTACTGAAGCCCAACGGGCAAAGGTGGAACGGAAAGACCTCATAAATCGGTAAGTCAGGCTTGCCAACCGTCTAATTTTTCAACTGCCTAATTGGTTAAATATCTAACGTTAATTGGTTAAATATCTGACTGTTAATTGGTTAAATATCTAACTGTTAAATGGTTTAACGGTTAAATAATTAATAGTTCCATTTTTTCCCCTTCCCCCTGAGGTATATCTCGAAACCCCTCTAAACAAAACTACTGCGAACAGGGTATGATAGATGGGTGTTGTGGAGACCTTTCCCTCCCGATATGCAGAGGTTTAACTGAATCCTATCTAAGCCCTCCGATTGGAAGGTTTATCAATTTATATAATGTGTAAGGTAATATCCGATGTCCGAAGCGAAGACAGCTTCTCAAGCTTCTGAAGAGCCTGCCGTGGCCAATCAGGTCGATGGTAATCCCGCAGAAACTCAGGAATGGGTCGATTCACTCGAATATGTACTCCAATCAGCAGGTCCTGAACGAGTTCAGTATCTGCTTAATGTGCTCGACAGCACCGCGCGTCGCAATGGTGTAGATCTCCCAATTGCTTCAAACACACCTTATATCAATACGATTCCACCGGATCAGCAACCTGCCTATCCTGGTAATCGTGAGATTGAACGGCGGATCAAAAGTATTATTCGTTGGAATGCCATGGCAATGGTGCAACAGGCGAATAAAAAGTTCCCCGGCTTAGGCGGACACATTTCCACTTTCGCATCGGCAGCAACACTTTACGAAGTTGCCTTCAATCACTTCTTCAAGGGCCGGGGAGAATCCGGCTATAACGGAGATCAAGTTTACTTCCAGGGACATGCCTCCCCAGGGATTTACTCCCGAGCATTCATGGAAGGTCGTCTGGAAGAAGAGAATCTGGAACACTTCCGCCGTGAACTGCGCGATGTTCAGGGTTTGTCATCTTACCCTCACCCTTGGCTCATGGAAGAATTCTGGGAATTCCCAACCGTCTCGATGGGACTGGGCCCGATCATGTCGATCTATCAAGCTCGATTCAATGAATACCTTCGCGACCGTGGAATCAAAGATACGTCGGACACGAAAGTCTGGGCATTTCTGGGAGATGGTGAAACCGACGAACCCGAGACACTCGGTGCGATCACACTCGCCTCTAGGGAAAAACTTAACAACTTGATCTGGGTAATCAACTGTAACCTACAACGACTCGATGGTCCTGTTCGTGGTAACGGAAAGATTATCCAGGAACTTGAGGCCACTTTCCGTGGAGCCGGTTGGAATGTGATCAAGGTGATTTGGGGTAGTGACTGGGATGAACTACTAGCCAAGGATAAAACCGGTATTTTAGCCAAACGCATGAACGAGGTCGTGGATGGCCAGTATCAGAAGTACACTGGCATGCCAGGCTCGTATATCCGGGAACACTTCTTTGGGAAATACCCTGAACTGCTCGAACTGGTGAAGAACTACTCAGACGATCAGCTGGAATTACTAAATCGAGGTGGACACGATCCGAAGAAAGTTTACACGGCCTATAAAGCTGCCGTGGATAGCACGGATAAGCCAACAGTTATTTTGGCCAAAACGATTAAGGGCTATGGTTTGGGTGAGGCTGGGGAAGGCCGAAATGTTGCCCACAACCAAAAGAAGCTCAACGAACAGGAACTACTGGAATTCCGCAGCCGTTTTGGAATTCCCATTTCCGATGAAGATGTTGCGAATGCTCCTTTCTACAAACCTGCCGAAGGTAGTGTGGAATTGAATTATCTGACCGAACGTCGTGAGGCACTCGGCGGATCACTTCCGGCACGCCCTAAAACTGCTCCCAAGATGGATTACATTCCAACCTTGGAAGATTACAAGGACATGCTGGGCGACAGTAAGGGCAAGGAAATGTCGACAACGATGGGGTTTGTTCGTCTCTTGACCAAACTCTGTCGTGACAAACAAATCGGTAAGTACATTGTCCCAATCGTTCCGGATGAAGCCCGTACGTTTGGGATGGAAGGGATGTTCCGGCAAGTCGGAATTTACGCGCATGCTGGCCAGTTATACGACCCTGTCGATTCAGAACTTCTGCTGTATTACAAAGAAGCTCGTGACGGTCAGATTCTGGAGGAAGGAATTACCGAAGCCGGTAGCATGTCTTCCTTCATCGCCGCTGGGAACTCTTATGCCCAACACGGGATTAACATGATTCCGTTCTTTATTTACTACAGCATGTTTGGGCTGCAGCGAATCGGCGACCTGATTTGGGCGGCAGCCGACACTCGAGTCAAAGGATTCATGATCGGTGGTACAGCCGGACGTACGACGCTCAACGGTGAAGGACTACAACACCAGGATGGCCACAGTCTGCTTAACACGATCGCTTTCCCGACCGTTCGTTCTTACGACCCTGCCTACGCATATGAAACCGCTGTGATTGTTCTTGATGGAATGAAAAAACTCTATCAGGAAGACGAAACAGCTATTTATTACATCACCGCTGAAAATGAAAACTACGTTATGCCTGCGATGCCGGACGGCGTGGAAGAAGGGATCGTCAAAGGAATGTATGCCTTTGACCCCGTGAAAGCGGATAAAGGCAAAGCAAACGTCCAGCTATTTGGTAGTGGTGCAATCCTGCGAAGTGCGAACGATGCCCAGCAGATTCTCAGTGAGAAATATGGGATTGGCAGTAAGGTGTGGAGCGTTACCAGCTACACTCAACTGCGCCGTGAAGCTCAGGAATGTGAACGTTGGAATCGATTGCATCCCGGCGAAAAGCCTAAAGTCTCCTATCTCGAAAAGACACTTGAGAAAGAGGAAGGACCTTTTATCTCTTCCTCAGATTATGTCCGAGCCTTAGGTGAACAGCTCGCACCTTGGATTCCAGGTGATTACTATGTCCTTGGAACAGATGGAATGGGTCGTAGTGAAACGAGAGAAACACTACGAGATCACTTCGAAGTGGATGGCAAGCATATTGCTTTAGCTGCGCTGACGCGTCTGGCCAAAGCAGGTCAATTCGATGAAAGTAAGCTGGCCGAAGCAGTCAAAGAACTGGAGATCAACCCTGACAAAGTCAGTCCCCTTTACGCGTAACTAACAACACTCTTCTTTTCCTTAGAAGTTTACAACAGAACATGGCAACTGAAATCAAACTCCCTGAACTCGGTGATGGTATCGAATCAGGAGACATCCTAGAAATTTTCGTAAGTGTCGGAGACACTGTTTCCGAAGGTGATGATATTGTCGAAGTGGAAACGGACAAAGCATCTGTCCCAGTCCCTTCTACGGTGACTGGTACGGTGGCGAGTATCAATGTAGAGTCAGGACAAACCATTGCAATTGGTGATGTCTTGATCACAGTCGATGGTGGTGCGGCGGCCCCCGAAGCTCCGGCAACCCCAGCGGTGGAAGCCGAACCCGCTCCAGCTCCACCAGAACCTGAAGTACAACCTGAACCGGTTGCTGCAACTCCCGAGCCTGAGCCAGCCCCTGTTATTGAAACACCAGCACCAGCACCTGCACCTGCACCTGCACCTGTTGTCGAAACACCAGCACCAGTAGCAGCAACTCCAGCTCCTGCCCCCGTCGTTCAACCAACTTCTGCAGACAGTGGAGACATTGCTGCGGGGCCCGCGATACGACGATTTGCTCGGGAAGTGGGAGTGGATCTTGCCAATGTAACTGGTAGTGGCGTTGGCGGCCGTATCACTCGGGAAGACATCCTGGAAGTCGTACGCCAAGCGAATCAACAAGTAACTGCTCCTGCAACAACTCAAGCCGCTTCTTCCACATCCGCCCCAACCTCCAAAGCTCCCGGCGAACCTGGAACAGATGCATTTGGCCCGGTCCACGTTGAAGCGATGCCAAAAATCCGAAAAACGATTGCGGCCAAGATGCACGAATCCTGGTCATCCGCTCCACGAGTAACCAACTTTGACGATGCCGACGTAACGGACCTGGAAATGATCCGCCGATCCTCCAAGCAGGATTATCTGGATCAGGGTATAAAGCTCACTTCGATGCCGTTCATCATCAAATCAGTAGCTCTGGCGTTACGAAACAATCCAAAACTCAATGCAGCTCTAGACATGGACGCCGGACAGGTCATTTATAAAGACTATGTCAACGTGGGGATTGCGGTCGACAGCGACCGAGGATTGGTCGTTCCATCCTTACGTAGTGCGGATTCCAAGAGCATTTCTGATATTGCCCGAGATTTGGGAACACTTGCCGAAAGCGTACGAAGTAATAACTTCGGTCTGGATGATCTGCGAGGATCCACTTTCACGATTAGTAATCTGGGAGCGATTGGCGGAACGTATTCCACGCCGATCATCAATGTTCCAGAAGTGGCAATCTTACTTGTCGGTCGGACTCGCAAATTACCTGTCGTCATCGATGATGAAATTGAGATTCGTCAGATGATGCCACTGAGTCTGTCTTATGATCATCGAATCGTGGATGGTGGTGATGCCGCTCGCTTCCTCAACGAAGTCATAGGCTACCTTCAGGCTCCAAGCCGTCTACTACTAGCTCCGTAACCAAAAAGCAATTGGCTAACTGCCTAACTGTTTAACCGGCTAGAGGGCTAATTGGCTAAATCGTTAACCGGTTTCTTATGTCTAGCCAGGTCTACGACACGGTCGACTGTCACGTGCTGAGTTTTAAGACGATATAAGTATCCACGACGCCCAAAGACTCCGACATGGCGACGCACATATGTGCTTAGGTTGAGACCTAATTGCGGAGAGATAAAGACCTTTACTTCTCCCTGAGCGTCTACGAGAGCGTATTCAGGTGCGTCATTACGAGTCGATCGTACTCGGACGAGGTAGCCCGTTTCCGTATAGGCGGTTCGTCTAGCCTCTGCCGAGAGAACACCCGACCCAATTTCACCGGCCGCATTTATGTCCGCTTCTTCGAACGGCAGTTTCCGAGTATTTAAGTCGGTCGAACGGGGAGGCAGACTGGAGAGGTTTGTCGAAGCAATCTGTTGTTTCTCATCTTTGATCTTCTGGTACTGGTCCAAGCGTTGAATCAAACGCTCAATCGCCCCCTGCTGAGCAGCTGAACTACTGCTCAAAAGACGGTTAGCCTGATCTCTTAGAAATCCGATATCCCAGGAATCAGAAGAACGAGTGGCCATTTCAGAAATAGCAATTTCCAACTCCGAAACAGTCTTGGTGTCTGTCGGTTGAGTCTGAAAACTGGCTACTTGAAATGGTGTATCGGCGTCTGGTTTACGAACCGGAACGGCGCGATCACGTTTGACTCGATCCTGCATGCGGACTTTGACGAATTCTGATGGTTTGATCCATCTCGGAATATAGTTTGCCGTTCCCCAACCACTTACGTCCGTAGAGCCCGAAGCGGTGTCATCATAACTCGCAAGTACGACATCTGATTCTAAGTCTGTATTTGAAGGGCGAGTAAGTGGGAGCTGCACGTTAGCTCTTTCAATAAACTGTTTGTGCACCCACCTGAATTCACCCGCGGGAGGTGCAATTTTAAAGTACTGCTGAGCTTGACGACCGGAACTCAACGTCAATTCCTGTCGTCCCAAAACGGTTACCACCTCACCTTTATTCAAGAGTACGGTATATCCGTAATTCACAGATTCATCCCTGAAGCTCCCAATCCAGGAAGGGACGCGAGATCGTCTGACGGTCGCATGTTCACCATCGGAATGCAATTCCAACTCGTCCGCCCGCACCCAACTATACGAATCATGTAGAGGTCGAATCGCGAGAAAGCCATTCCTGGTTTCACGATAAACCTGGACCTGCTCACCTTGATTAAGATAAGCGCTGGCATATTGATCGGCGAATGGCGCCGACCGAACGGGCGTTTGGCTTACTCGTACAGTCGCTGCATAAGAATCGAATTGCTGGCCAAAAACAGCCACTGACATTAGTAAAGCAAGCATACAGGCTAAAAACGCTTTCATCTTTTCATCCCGAATAAAGAGCAATTGAAAGATTGTTCTACAGGGCGAAAAGTAACGTATTTAGGCCAACCAGAGCAACCTCATACAAACAAAATGAGGCGTTCTCATCGCATTGATTCTAGGCACGAACCGCGTTTTCAACGGGGACAACCGCGTGTTCAGGAACAGGTGACTAGTCGATCGCATCCAACGAAAAAACCGACTTTTCTGAGGCAACAAACTCTTTTCCCGACTCTAAAACAGTCGAATAAAAATCGGTTTCAGCCAATGTTGATGCCAGCGAGAACATAGGTTCAGTCCACGCGATGTGATCGACGAAGAATGCATGAGCAAGCGTGCTCGGTGGTTCATCAGACGCTGCTTCAAACTGAAGGATTTGAGACATCATTTTAAACTGCACGCCGGCATGATCTTTTATATTTTGCGAAGCACCACTGGATACGATCTCGACATACTCGTTCATCGATGTAATGACATCACTCTGCATATGCCCGTCCTCCCATACAGACTGATAAGGAGGACAGAAATCTTTGGGGCCGATAAAAATCCTGCAATAATCAACTGCAAGCATCTCAATACCAGCTTCACTCACAGCCGGGATCTCAATTTCCAAATCCTGCCAACAACGAAGCCATTGTTCGTCGTGGAATAAAGACAATATTTTGCTATCGACTTCGTTCAGTAGTAAATGCGCAAAGAGTTCGTACACACCTGCTCTTCCGGCAAGTTCCCGCTTTGCATCTGCTAGCACGTTCATCATCTACGTTTCATTCACAAGTACTACGACAATTTTTTGAGACTAACAACGGTCGAGTGAAAAGCCTGCTGACCGGTAATAGGGTCAGGGGCAATTGGCATCAATCTATTTTGGTTCCATCCGTTTCCGGTATTTTGCTGCCACTTGGCAATATCACCGTTTGACTTATCTTCCCACCACATATTTCGTTCCCAGTCAGCATCCCGATAACGCTTCGGATCACTACCGACGAGGTGTTCCCCGTCGTCCGAAACTGCTTTCGCTTTAGCGACATTGGTATATTGCCAGTGCCCACATGAGTTACTCATAGCAATCGCTTTCGGATGGAGCCCTTGCATGGTGACAATCGGGACACGCATCGTGCTAACGACTCTTCGTCCTGATTCATCTGGTTTACGATGATTGAGATTAGGTGAAACCTTCTCAAGCATCTCCGAATAATAGGAAGTTAACTCAACCCAATCTCCATCCTTTAACCCAAGTTCTCTGGCAGTCTCCGTATTTAACCAAGCGGGGTTACTATGAACAATTTCAGCCAACCATTTGAGATTCATGGTTCTACCGTGATTATGCACGTTCCATTTGAAACTTGTCATAATCAACTCATCCTGGCCTAGAGATTGATGCTCATCAATCGGTAGCCAAATTGGCATTTGGTCAATGTCTAAGTCGTGCCCCTCGTGTTGTTTGGGGCGACTCTTCGTTTTTGTCACGCCACTCTGATTAATCAAATCGGAACAATCTTCATTCACTCCAATTTTATTAATAAAGAGGCTCCGCACTTCCATTTTCCTACTTGGTGTTTTAAACCCTCGCATCGCCTGACCGCCCACCATGACACCAATTCCGATGCCATCTTTGGTGATAACACCGTTGGAATCAGTTGCGCTACCGGCCAATTCTTCTTCGGTCAACAGAGTTTTATAGGGCTCATAAAATGGATCTGTTTTTTCATTTTCCCAGGCCCCTTCCTCGAGTAATCTTTCCAGACCAGACTTACCTGTGACCTCATTAACCGGAATCTCTTTAGCCCACTGCTCCATATAATCTTCGGTCGTACCATACTGATACGCTGCTTCCATTCCTCCACCGATTTTCTCTGCAAGCATGGGGAAGAAATCACGAATATCCTTCGATTCGCCGAGAGGATCAATCATCGGAGTACGAATACCCACGTACGGTCGCAGGTTATAGGAAGCTCGGGCATCTAGGTCCCATCGTTCCATGAAGGTCGTCCATGGCAACACGATATCTGCATAGTGAGCTGTTTCGTTATAGAAGCAATTAATGCAGACGTGAAAATTGATTAGTTCTTCATTGGCCAACACTTCCTGTGTCAAACTCTCTTCGGGCCAAGTCAAAGGCGAGTCAAGATTATACGTCATGTAGGCCTGAAGCTTGGCTCTACCCTGTAAGAGATACAAGTACACTATCTCCCCAACTTTCATACGTCGCCATACATTAGCCAGTGGATATTCGGGCGGATCTTCCAATACACTCCAGGTTTTAGCCGAGTCAGGCATAGCCGGTGTTTTTGCGATCGGATCCAATCCCCCCCAGGGACTCCAACACCAACCACCTTTTTTCCCTACACTTCCAACTAACGCGTTTAACAGGTTGATGGCACGATCGTTATAAAACCCATTGAGATGTGCAGAGGAACCACGATTACACATGGTGGTCGCGGCAGGAGCGGCGGCGGCAAACTCCAACGCAATTCTCTTAATGGCCTCTGCCGGAATACCGCTCACTCGCTCTGCCCATTCGGGTGTGTAAGAAGCAAGGTGCTCTTTCAGTTCCTGCACGGAAACATTTGTCCAATGCTCTATGAATTCACTATCCTGCTTGCCGTTGGCTAATATCCAATGACACATTCCCAATGCTACGGCACCATCTGTACCGGGAAACGGCGAAAACCATTCGTCACTATTTCCTGCTGTATTCGACAGTCGCACGTCGAACGTAACCATCTTGGCACCGTTATTAAATCTTCCATTTTGAATCCGATTCAGGAAAGGGACGTGTCCTTGATGAGCTTCAAATGCATTCGAGCCAAAATTCAGTATGTACTTACTGTTTTCGCAGTCGTTGAGATCCCAATCACTCTCCCAGAGATAAGTCAGATTGGCTGCCCGACGATTGCCGGAACAAAGTGACCGGTGGCTTAACTGCGTCTTTGTACCGTACGCATCGAGGAATCGTTTAATCGCATCCTTACTTCGTTGTCGCCCCTGATGAAATGCAAATTCTTCCTGCTTACCTTCTTCCCGAATTGTCCGTAAGTTATCTGCAATCTCAGTTAGAGCTTCGTCCCAGGATATTCGCTTCCACTTCCCTTCTCCACGTTTTCCTACACGTTTCATTGGGTAGAGCAATCGTTCCGGGTGATACAGATGATTTAGAGAAGCTTGGCCACGAGCACACAACCGCCCGCGGCTATTCGGGTCATTGGGATTACCTTCAACTTTCAAGACCCTTCCATCTTTGACATAGCCAATAATGCCACAAACTGTACTACACAGCTGACACATCCCCGGTATTTTCTCGGCACCTTGATATTTATCTTTCGGTGGCCAGTCCTTTTTGGCATTAGGGCCAGGCAGTAAACAAATGCCCGGCATCCGCTGACCGCCAATCTCATAAGCTCGGCCTTTCCCCGCTTTCCATTTCCTAATATCCACCCCAAACGGAAAATCCCGCGAAGCAGACTCTGTTGAAGTGTTAGAAGCATCATCATTAGAAGTGTTACTGCTGGATGGAGCACTATTGGAATCATCACTATCGGACGAGCTGTTTTCATTTGGAGTTGTCGATTCGTCACATCCGAACATTCCAAAAGTCCCAACGGAAAGCAGCCCCAGCTTCAAAAACTGTCTTTTAGAATTACTTGTCTTCATGACGTTCCTTCCAATTGTAGATGTTGTACGCCTCAGGAGAGTAAGACTCACCTTCTCTGGGGATCCTCTCTTCAATCTCAACAGGTGCCTCGCCTACAAACCACATTCTTGGCTTGGTCTTCTTTTCCGGACGAAGCTGTTGGGTTTCCAGTTTTTTCTCCTCAGCATCTCGCATCGCTTTAGAAATCTTTGAGTTCTCATCGTTAAGATCCCCAAACGAAATAGCATCGGCAGGACAGGTATTAGCGCAAGCGGGCTCCATCTGTTCTTCAAGGCGGTGATAGCAGTTATGGCATTTCACTGCCTGATTCGCCACAGGGTCCATATAGATGGCTCCATAAGGACAAACATCTACGCACGTACCATGTCCACAGCAGGTGTTGTAATCGATGGCCACTGTTCCACCGGTGGTTTTATGTAGGGCGCCACAAGGACATCCCTTGATACAGGGAGCATCTTCACAATGCTGACAGGCCATTGGCATAAAAAGCCGAGCCACTTGCGGGTACTCTCCAACGTCCTTATAGAACGTTTGCCGTATATAGTTTCCAAGCGGAACGTCATTCTCTGCTTTACAACTCACTTCGCAGGCATGACACCCGACACAACGACGTGTATCCACAAACCAGCCGTAGCGTTTGCCATCGTCCGGAGCGCGCATGCGATCCGTCCATAGGTGTTCTGGTTGGAAAAGGGATTCCTTCGTATCTCCAGTCGCATCCTCAGGAGGGTTCCCCTGAGCAGGCGGAGCGCCTATTACCACCAATGCGGCTGACGCTTTCTCTAGAAACGCTCGCCGCGAATCCTTATCGACGTCAGATTCTGAGAACGAACCATCCTTTTCAGTTTTCATGGCATGAGATTCAATGTTTCGGTTTTGCTTCGACAAAAAACTGACCTTTTACCCGTTAGCCTTGGTAATTCAGTTGATTCCAACCACTCATTCTAACCCCCTCACATGTCCTCCAAAATATCATCTCAAGACTTAAAATCCCCCAGCTTTACAACCTCACAACATAAGTGAGGTTTCACTCGACTTTCTTAGTCTCAATTACCGAAGAAGATGATGGAGTATCCACAAAAAACAGCGATTTAATCATGCCTAAACCACCATTTCTACGCAGATTTACAACTATACCCCTTCTGGGTATTTGTCTGCTATGGAGTGGGGGTCTGATCGCATTGGAACCGCCGGATTCCGGTAGGCAATCTAGTGCTTCAAATACAGAAATCTCTCCAGCCAAAAAACTATCCGCCAGAGAGCAATCTGAAGCTCTTATTCCATGGGAGAAGCTTACAGATCAAGCTCAGGAAAAACTGCAGGGAGTGCTAAGCAATTCATCGGTTTTTCATCGCTCACCCGTTGAGCAATTACAATGCGACCAGGAAGTCTATCTACACCTGATTCGGTACCCTGAATTAGTCGTCAATATGTGGGAATTGATGGGAGTCTCCAAATTACGGATGGCCCGTGAACAGGATTTCGTACTCATAATAGACGATGGGTACGGCACGAACAGTCAGATGGAGCTGGTCTACGGGAACTCCAACTTGCACATTTTCTATGCGGAAGGCTCCTACAAGGGAAGCGTTATCACCACAGAAAGTAAGGGGCGAGTCGTCCTAATATTGGAATCAGAGAAGACCGTCAAAGACGGAAAACCAGTGATCTCTCATCGACTGGATATGTTCATTCAATTCGACAATTCCACCAATCGACTTTTGGTGAAGACACTGCAGGGACTATTCCTAAAAATGGTGGATATCAATTTTGCCGAAACGTCAAAATTCATTGGACAGATTGATGAGATTATTCGCGAGAACCCGGATGGCATGAAGCGATTGACGGACCGTTTGACTCGCGTTCAAACTCCGATACGCAAGAAGTTCACCACGCTTGTTGACCATGCGAATGCGGAATACGTGCGTATTGCGACGACCGAAGACAAGTAACGCGTCGAGTCAGTAAGATTATTTCGTTACGAAATTGACGAGTCGCCCCGGCACCACGATCACTTTGATGACTTCGCTATCGCTCAGTAGCTGCTGCATTTTTTCATCATCTCGGGCAGCCTGTTCTAAATCCTCTTTGCTGATGTCTGCGGCAACTGAGATTCGGCTCTTCACTTTCCCTTTAATCTGAATCGGAATCTCAATCGTACTCTCCACCAAAATCGATTCATCACAAATTGGCCATGGTTCATAAGCCAGCGTGGTCGTCGCTCCTAAAAGCTCCCACAACTCCTCAGCAATATGGGGTGCATAGGGCGATAGCAACAACACGAATTGTTGTAAAACACCCTTAGGCCGTACCGATTGCTTGGTGAAATAATTGACAAATTCCATCATACGTGCAATCGCCGTGTTGAAATCTAAGTTCTCCGTATCTTTAGTCACTGCCTTGATGGTTTTATGCAGCACTTTTAGGGCATCGTCATCGGGCGTGGTGTCACTGACAGCTTCGTTCAGTTCCAATGATTCGGCACGATCGTTTATAACCATTCGCCAAACGCGGTCCAGAAATCCCTTGACTCCATTTACACCGGACATACTCCAGGGCTTGGTTGCCGTCAGTGGGCCCATAAACATTTCATAGAGTCGCAATGAGTCGGCACCATATCCGTCCACGATCTCATCTGGGTTGATTACGTTGCCTCGACTCTTGGACATCTTAAATGACCGACCATCGACGCGGATCGTATCATCTTCTGCCAACACAAAAGTATCACCCTTCTTAGACACCTGATCTTCCGTCAGTTTAACCAGTTGTACCTCAGTGCCGTCCTGTTGACGATAGGAGCCATCATCACCGCGGGATACTTCATTCGCACCGATCCATTGATTATCTGCATCCCGATAGACGGTGAATTCCATTTCCCCGAGAATCATTCCCTGATTGACAAGTCTCTGGAATGGCTCTTTGGTCGTAACATGCCCACGGTCGTATAACACTTTATGCCAAAACCGAGCATAAAGCAGATGTAAAACGGCATGTTCGGCGCCGCCAATATATAAATCTACCGGCATCCAGGCCTGTTCCTTTTCAGGGTCTACAAAACAATCCGAGTTTTCCGGATCGATATATCGGAGGTAATACCAACAGGACCCGGCCCATTGTGGCATCGTATTGGTTTCTCGACGGTATCGCTTCCCATCGATCACTGGATAGAGCCAATCATCATCTGCTTTGGCCAGTGGTGGTTCTGGACGGCCATGCGGCTTGTAATCTTCCAAGTGGGGCAGATCGACTGGTAGATCGGCTTGATCCACTCCCCGGATTACTCCGGTCGCATTCCCCTCATCGTCCAATTCATGCAGAATTGGGAAGGGTTCTCCCCAAAACCGCTGTCGCGAGAACAGCCAGTCTCTCAATTTGTAATTGACTGCGGAAGCGCCGGTCCCCTGCTGATGCAATGCCTTTCGAATTAGTTCTTTGAACTCCGCAGTATCCGTCCCATCGTACTCACCTGAGTTAATCGCCGTGCCGAGTCCGTGGAAACACTGTTTACCTGCAAGTACTGCATCACGGTCGATTCCCTTGCGTTGACCGGGATCCACCACGGCTACGATATCAATCCCGAATTCGGTAGCGAATTCAAAGTCACGTTCATCATGAGCGGGTACAGCCATAATCGCTCCAGTGCCGTAACTGATAAGCACATAATCTGCGACCCAGATTGGCACCTGAGCTCCATTAACTGGGTTGGAAGCATATGCTCCTGTAAACACGCCCGTTTTGGATTTCGTATCTTCCGTTCGTTCCCGATCACTCTTAAACGAAGCTTTTTCACAATAGGCTTTGACCTGATTGGCCTGTTCTGGAGTCGTCAATTGTTCGACAGCTGGATGCTCCGGAGCGATGACCATGTAGGTAGCTCCGTACAGCGTATCGGGCCGAGTCGTATAAACTCTAAGGGCATCACCAGAAGTCTTGGCAGGAAATCCATCCTTACCGCGTGAAGCTTTCCAGGATTCAAATTGTTCTGCTCCCCCAATAAAGAAATCCACTTCTGCACCAGTACTTCGACCGATCCAGTCACGTTGCAGTTTTTTGATTCCATCCGACCAATTCACCTCGTCTAGATCAGTTTCTAGCCGGTCGGCATAGGACGTGATTCGTAACATCCACTGTCGTAAGGGGATTCGTTGCACAGGATAATTCCCACGCTCACTCCGTCCATCAATCACTTCTTCATTGGCAAGGACTGTTCCCAAATCTGCACACCAGTTAACCAATGCATCATCGAGATAAGCAAGGCGATGCCCATCGCGAAATTTAGCGACAGCTACCTCACCACGTGCCGTGATTTCTTCCGGAATGGGAAGTTCGCTTATAGGTCGTCCCTTTTGCTGTTCTGCATCAAACCAGGTATCAAACAACTGAAGAAAGATCCACTGCGTCCATTTAAAGTATTCGACATCTGTCGTTGCCAGACTGCGACTCCAGTCGTAACTAAAGCCAAGCATTTTCAGTTGGCGAGTAAAGTTGGCAATGTTCTTTTCGGTTGATTGGCGAGGAGGTGTATTGGTCTTTATGGCATGTTCTTCGGCCGGTAATCCAAAGGCATCATATCCCATCGGGTGCAGTACGGATTTTCCTCGCATCCGTTCAAAACGACAGGTAATATCCGTTGCCGTATATCCTTCCGGATGCCCTACGTGCAACCCATTTCCACTTGGGTACGGAAACATATCCAGTACATATAGCTTTTCGCCTCGCGGCATCTCAGGCGTTTTAAATGTTTGGTTTTCTTCCCAATAGTTCTGCCATTTTGCTTCAATTTGGCTGGGATTATAACGTGGCATAAGTCGTGATTCTCGCTGCAGTACTAAAACGCTGGAAAACGCCAGCTATCAACCAGTTAGGAGCTCTGTCCTCCACCACTCTGGTCAACAACATAGGATGGAAACCGCCGATTCTATAGGTTTTCTTTAATTGTGGCAATTCATAGGGCGTGGACATCCCCGCCCGTTGTGATGAGAATGAATGCAGTAATTCTACTGAAATCGGGCTCTGACTGAGCCAAACACTTTATAGTACGACACCGCGGGAATGCGACGATCACTCAAAGACCTTCAATTAAATGAAGAGGCTCGTAACAAGATGCGAGCCGCTGGACGATTTAATGCTCAATTACTGGATTTTCTACGCCCGTATGTAAAGGCTGGTATCACCACCGAGGCAATCGATAAGTTGTGTCATGATTACACACGTGACCATGGGCATATTCCAGCACCGCTCAATTATCATGGCTTTCCCAAAAGCTGCTGTACGAGCGTTAATGAAGTTATTTGTCACGGGATCCCTGACAGTTACACATTACAGGACGGTGACATTGTCAATGTCGACATTACCTCCATTGTGGACGGCTGGTACGGAGACCAGTCTGAGACGTTCCTCATTGGCCAGGTGAGTGACAAAGCTCGCCAGGTAACTCAGTGTGCCTTTGATAGCTTGTATAAGGCGATTGACGTCATTAAGCCCGGCAGCAAGATCACAGAGATTGGGCATGCGATTGTCGCGGAAGCTGAGCGATACGGTTTCAGCGTGGTACGTGAATACGTCGGTCACGGGTTGGGAACCGAATTTCATCAGGATCCTTCAATCCCTCATTACCCCGATCCGCGATTCAATCGTATACCAATCGAGCCTGGAATTTGCTTTACGATTGAGCCCATGATTAACGTTGGACGATATCAAGGAATCGTCGATCCGCTTGATAACTGGACCGTACGTACCATCGACGGCAAACTTTCGGCGCAATTCGAGCACACAATTCTGATGACAGAAGAAGGCCCGGAAATCCTCACTACGACAGAACATGGTCCAAAACCTGGACACAAGTTCTAAGTCTAGCTGATTACAAGCAAGCAGCTAATTAACTTTTTGCTATTCCGTTATTACTAGCCACCAAAGTGCTCTTCAGCCTTCGTCTTGAGACCTTTGAGGTCGAGCTTACCGGTTCCGAGTACAGGGAGGGATTCCACTTCCAGGAAACTATCCGCTGATGGAATGAAGATATTTGGCAAACCATGGACCTCTGCCAAAGATTTCCGAACATCATCAATTTCCATTTCTGTCGGGCAATGCAGAACGATCAGACGTTCGCCTTTTTTTGCATCCGGCACAGCGGTCACTGCAGCTAGCATTTCTTCCGTCGCTCCAAGAATCTCATTCAATGACTCTTCGATTTTGATGTGGGGAATCATTTCTCCACCAATTTTCGAGAATCGACTCATCCGTCCGGTAATCTTGATAAAGCCATCTTTGTCGATCAACGCCACGTCGCCCGTCTTATACCAACCATCCACAATGACTTCATTGGTCAGGTCTTCACGACCGAAATATCCTTTCATGACATTGGGCCCCTTAATCCAAAGCATGCCGGACTCATCAGTCCCCAGCTCTTCTCCGGTATCCAGGTCTGTCACTTTGGCGGCAACTCCTGGGATCGTACGCCCAACGGTTCCCTCTTTGGCTTCTACATGATCATCCGAAGCCTGTCGGCTCTGAGGCACATTAACCGATACCAGCGGGGAAGTCTCCGTGGCGCCATATCCTTCCACCGGACGAACACCATACTTTTCTTCAAACTGATCTGCAACATCCCCGGGCAGCTTTTCCGCACCAGTGATCACGATATCCAGCGTGTCAAATTGTTCCGGCGTCACTCGCCTCAAGTAGCTTCTTAAGAACGTCGGTGTGGCGACCAATACCGTTCCCTTATGCGTTTGCGTAACTTCCCCAACCTTTTTGGCTTCCAGTGGGTTGGTGTGATAAGCAACTCCCAGCGACTGACAAAGTGGAGTCCAAATCGTGACGGTAAAGCCCATGGAGTGGAAGAAGGGCAAAATCCCAATCACCATATCATCTGGCTTCAGCTTAGCAATCTGGTTGATGGCTTCCACATTACTAGCCACATTGGCATGTGTCAGCATCACCCCTTTCGGTACTCCGGTTGAACCGGAAGTAAAGATCACTGTTAAGACATCGTCCGGTTTGATCTCATCCAATCCCAGTGACTTAATGATCGAGTTCGCTGAACTGAACTTGGTGACGAACAAAGAGGTAAGTTTGTCCAGCAGTGTGGGTTTATACGCATCTTTCCTGAGATCTTCCAGGTAGAAGACTTTGGCATCCAAATCGTCTGCACTGAAGTTGAATCGTTTCATTGCCAGCCGGCTACCGAGAATTGTCTTGATTCCGGCCTGAGCACAACAGGCATTCAATACTTCTGCGCTCACCGTGTAATTAAGGTGTACGGCAATACGTTTATCCAAGGCCAAGGCCATATTAGTAACCGCTCCCCCAACACTTTGAGGGATAAGCATTCCCACGTACTGCTCACCATCTTCCAGCACATGCCGCCTCAACAGCTTTCGCAGGATCATCGAACGTAAAAGAACCTCACTACCACTAAGCGAACTGCCTGTTGAATCCGCGATTTTAGGTTTACGGTTTCGTTTACATTCACGGATGAACTCACAGGTCATCTGACTTTCATTTCGAATGCGTTGATTCACGGCTTTTGCTCCTAACTGCGATACGGCTTGTCGGAATTCATGAACATCGGAAGCTTTGGAAACAGGTTTGCCAAAGTGCACCCATACAGGATACGGGATTTGGCGGGGTATTTTCCAGAAATACTTTCCTCCGGAGAAACTGAACACACTTCCCCAAAGACCATCCAGATAGATCGGAATGACAGGGACGTCGGTTTCACAACGATCCAGAATCTTCTTCATCCCTGGCTTAAATGTCTGTATTTGTCCGGACTTAGTTAAAGCACCTTCCGGGAAGATACAAACCAACTCTCCATTATCTAATGCTTTGGCAGCGGTATCTAACGCCTTGACGACTGAGCGTCGCCCCGGCGTGATCATGATGACACCGAACATACGTCCCAGTGCATTGATTAATTTATTCTTAAAATTGCCTGAGAACACGACCATCCGAATGGGGCGTTCACTTGCCAACAGCAAGAGAATTCCGTCAATCCAGGTGACATGATTAGGGACCAACAATGCCCCCCCTGTCTCCGGCAGGTTTTTCAAACCTTTCATGCGAACACGATAGACCGTTTTACTTAGAGTCCAGACAACGAACTTAATCGTCACTGAAGGAATGAGTACTACGATATAGATTGCAATCGGAATTGTAAGAATACCCAGCGTTAGAAAGATGTCTCGCGCGGAAAAGAAGGGGACTCCGGTTTCGGTCTCCACTCGCAAGGCCATAAACATCCCATTCATAATCAACATTCCGAAGAATGTGAGTAAATTGGTTGCTGCCAGAATCGCTCCAAGATGCTCCCGCGGACTCCGGTGTTGTAAAAATGCCGTCAGTGGGACTTCAAAAAGACCGGCGCTAAATCCAACACCTGCCAACAGAACACAGGCAATAAAGTACTCCCACTGAATTTCGCTACTCGGCGCTAAGCCAACCTCCAGCACCACCTCCTCAAAAGAGTCCTTCGATTGACTATTCAGAGTCTGACGACGTACCGTTACCGCGACGGTCGCTGTCTCGATGAGCGTGGCATTACCGGTTTGTTCGCCCTCGATCCGTTCATTGAATACATCCCGGGTTGTCACAGGATCATTATCAACAAATAGAATCTGGTCATTCAACTGGAATCCCGCTGTACTTGCCGGGGAATCCTTCGCGAGTTTCATGACCCTCACCACTCGGTCCTGCCCGTTCACAATTTGATCCTGAACAGCGATCCCCAATTTCGTCTTATCGAAAATCGTGCTATCGACTGTAAACAGTAACATCGTCGAAATGGCGATGCCGAATGCCCCAACCGGTAAGATTCCTAATTCAACCCGCTCGCCTGACATCAAACCTGCCAGGACAGATCCAACACAAATCCCCAATACCACAACGACCAGGAATGGAGTTCGATCCGTTTCGGAGCCAGACCCGGCCTCTACGACGAACTGATCAATGTTATTTTGAGCGACCGCACTCACAGCCCAGAAAAACATGATTCCAATGGCAATACGAAATAAGGCTCGATTGCTATGCAAAATCTTCAGGTCATTACACATCGACTTCACGACGTTAATTGGGAAGACTCGGTTCTTATTGGCAATTTGCAGAGGGTCGATCCCCAAACTGATGACTGTGCCAATCAACGCCACACCAACGACGACCTGCCCGATTAAAAAGACGGGGTGTGAGCTACCAGCCGATAACGTCGAATGCAGTAAGAAGTCACCGTTTTCGCCACTATAAAAATCTGCCAGATATCCACCCAAGAACATTCCACCCAACGTACCGACCACGGTCATCATGTTGTAGTAACCATTGGCTGGCGACAGCTTGGATGATTTTACGATCTCTGGAATTGCTCCCATCTTGGCTGGGTAAAACATGGCGCTTTGAGCACCCATGAGTGTCAACGAGATGAAGATAAACAATGGTGACTCGAGAAATATCGCGAGACTCCCCATTAACATAATCGCAATCTCAGCTATCTTGCACGCAACAATCACGCGTCGTTTGGAGAACCGGTCAGAGACATACCCGGCATGGGTCGCCAGAATAATATAAGGTGTCACAAAGCAAATCAGCCCGAGTCCCAAGACCCAGCTTTGAGACAAACCCCAAATCTGATCCTGACGAAAGTCAACGTACTGCTTCCCGATACCAATGACCAACCAACGAAAGGTATTGTCATTGATTCCAGTCAGTAATTGGGTCAGACAAAGAGAAATAAAACTCTTGGATAAGAGATTATTCTTACCTTCGGGTAGCAAACTGACGTTAGCGGTTTGACTCATCCTGTGTAGGCTCTATCGTTGATGCGGGTCAAAAAGTGCTCTTCGTATGTCAAACGAAACAGGAAACTACGCAATAAAAAGTAAAATGACCATAAGTTACTTCAAGCAAGTCAAAACAGAATTGCGAAGCTAATAGTAGACTCTTCACCAACTGCATTCGTTTCACATTAAAAGAATAGCATTTTTTAGAGTCAACGGCATCACTGACGCGACCGGAAAACCAACTTCCACTGAGGGATTCACAAGTAACAGACGAGTAATCCAATGAAGCTCCAACGACCTCAATACCTGATGGCCGGAATCATATTACTCATATTGGGTATCCAGTGTTTGTATGTAGATTCATACATCCTCACGGCTCAAACCAGTGCTGTGCTGTCATCTCAATTGGACATCGCACCAGCTCATGTGGACAATTCTACGACAAGTGCTAAAGAGCCAGATGCAACTGACAACAACTTAGAACCACCCACACTAACAGGTTCTGAGGAAGGTGAGCAAACCGGTTCCTCTAACCAAAATAAAACCTCAGATTTTTCAGGAAAATACACACTGATCCTGCCTGACTGGCTCACTTGGGCATTCTTAGGGGCGAGTGGCATTTGTTTTTTGCGAGCCATTCCCTGGCTGGCCCGCCGGAAAGAATAATAGCTCGTCAATACTCTGAAACCTATCCAGAGCGCTCGGACTACCGAATCTGGAATATTTTAGAATCTTCCAAAAACTGCCAGGGCGGCTTAGCTAGAGCCTGATGACTGTTGATGTTATAGTGTCAAGTGTCTTTCCTATTCAGTCCCACCCTAACAGTTGACATGACGCTCATGAAATTCCATTGCTTTTGCTTATTTGCAATCACCTCTATTTTTCTAACAGGTTGCTCTGACCCCCAAACCACTCCAAATGTCGGCAGTGTTGAAGAACCACCTGCCCTTGAGCAACCTGAGGTGCCAAGCGTTACCGACGATACTGAAGCGGTTTCTGCGTTAACGGGTCTCGGAGCTCAATTCAAAAAAGACGACAATGGCTTGATCACTGAGGTCAGTCTGATTGGAACGTCCGCTACGGATAGTGACCTCGAACAACTCGGTAAGCTAACCAGATTAAGTTCTTTACGACTGAACGAAACCAATGTTTCCGACGCAGGCATGAAAACTGTTGGTACTTTAGCCAACCTAACCAACCTCGATCTTCGCGGTTGCTCAATTAGCAACAAAAGTATGAAAGCGATTGAAGGGCTGACGAAACTCAGAGCTTTGCGTCTATCGGGTGAAAGTGGTGCCACTTCAGTCGACGACGATGGCATGACAAGTGTTGGCAAGCTAACCTCTTTAAAGGCTCTGTTGCTTGATCACTTATGGATTAGTGAAGTTGGTCTTACCGAACTGGCGCCCCTTAAGAATCTGGAAGAACTGTATCTTGCCAAAACGCTGATCGATGATGCTTCGCTTGGCGTACTCACTCAACATCCCAAGCTGAAGAAACTGCGTATTTCTCAAACTCAGATTTCTGATGCTGGACTTGAGTCTTTGACCGGGTTAACCAACTTGACTGATTTAGATCTTAGCGAAAACAGCATCATTTCCGATTTAGGCATGCAACATATTGGTAAAATCACGACGCTCGAGCGGCTCAACCTATGGCGAGTCGCGCTGACTGATTTTGGTGTCGAACAGCTGGCCGGACTTAAAGAAATGGACTGGCTCAATCTGGATAACACATCACTCTCTGATGCAGGACTTGTCCATCTCCAAGGCATGTCCAAGGTGACATTTCTTCACTTGGGATCGACCACCATTACCGATGCAGGTCTGGTACACCTCGAAAGCTTAAAGGCACTCAAGGATCTCAAAGTAACTCGAACAGCTGTGACCGAAGACGGAGTCGCAAAATTAAAAGAAAAACTGCCCACTACGGAGATTCAATTGAAGTATCTCGGTAATGGGCAGTAATGGATTTGTCAATCAAACCATCAAGGCTAGTATCGTTTAGACGATTTCCCAACCTTTCCGGTATTCTTTGGTGATGTACTTGTCAGCTTCAGGAGCATTGGTAGCTTTCAGGGATTTTGCATCCCAATCCAGTGCTTTACCTGTTCGGTAGCTAACGTTACCCAATAGAACGGTTTCTGTAAGCGCTCCTGAGTAATCAAAGTTACACAAAGTTGGCGTACCTTCTTTACAGGCTTTAATCCACTCGGCGTGATGACCAATGGAAGGTAGAATCGTCTGTTTCGGAGGAGTCCAGCTCTCAAACTTATCTGTCGGGAACAGGCGATAGCTCGAATAATTAGCGAACATCATTCCTTCTTCGCCCACAAACATCACACCCGCACCTGGAACACGCTGACCTTCGATTTCCTTAGGAATCATATTGCCGTCATACCAAGTTAGATTCAAAGTACCACTGTTATCAGCGTTCGGGAACACATAGTCCACCTGAAGCCCCAGCGGGCATGTTTCGGCGTGTACTTCAGGGCCAGTCGCACGACACGACAGCGGGTGACGTAGTCCTAACGCCCAGAATGGCAGGTCCATGTAGTGGCAAGCCATATCGCCTAGCGTTCCCTGACCAAATTCCCACCAACGACGCCAGTTCGCTGGATGATAGCGGCCGGGCGCATAAGGGCGTTCCTTTGCAGGTCCTAACCACAAGTCCCAATCGAGATTTTTTGGCGGTTCGGTAACTTGATCCGCTGTTGGCAGTTCACCACCGCCCCAGCCTTTGCCGACCCAGACGTGTACGTCCGTGATTTTTCCGAGCACACCGGACTGAATCGCTTCAACAACCCGTCGGTAATTGGGCTCAGCATGAATCTGAGTACCCAACTGAGTGGCGACACCATGCTTCTTCGCTTCTTCTGCGATCAAGCGTGCTTCAAAAACGGTATGACTCAATGGCTTTTCAGTATAGGTATGTTTGCCAGCTCGAATGGCAAGCAAGGATGCAGGGGCGTGAGAATGATCTGCCGTGGCAACCACGACAGCATCGATCTTGTCACCTTCCTGATCAATCAGCTCGCGGTAGTCCGCATACTTACGAGCGCCGGCAAACTCAGTGGCGGCTCGGTTCAGGTAATTGGAATCAACATCACAAAGAGCGACGATGCTCTCTCCTTTAACACCTGAAATATCAGCTGCTGCTCGGTTGGCAGTACCAATACATGCGATATTTAATTTTTCATTGGCAGAGGTCGAAGCAGACAGCTCAGCCCCACTGAAAACACCCGCTGACAAAGCGGTTGCTCCTGCCCCAGTTGTCTTCAAAAAGTTACGACGATTTTGCTTTGAGTGAGTCATATGATAAATCCTGTTCTATCTTCTTACAGGGAGATGTAAATTTCTCGATTAACATTACTAATCTTAGCACAAAAACTAGCCACATTCCCCTTCCAATTATTAATCCGGTTCCATCCTATATAAGAGGTGATAAAATAGAACTCCCACAGGCTCCGGCGCGGAGCCTAGCCATTGAATGAACTCAAACCACTGGAGCATATGCAGCGATGGGCGCTCAACAAAAAGCAGAAGAATTAGGCATCGAATTTCAGGCCATTGAACCTGGCTATTTAAACCTCTGTATCCGAAGCGGTAATCAATTGATCACTTCCGGGCACACCAGTACAGCCAAAGGGGTACTCGGCAAAGACATGAGTGTCGAAGAAGGCTATGCGGCTGCCCGTGACTGCGGTGTAAAGATTCTGCAATCTGTTCATGATGAACATGGAAGTCTCGATAACCTGCGTGTCATCAAAGTTTTAGGCTGTGTTTACTCCGCACCTGAATTTACTGACCAACATCTGGTAATCAACGGCTGCTCAGATCTATTCCATGAAATCTTTGGAAAAGAAGGTGATGGCTACCATGCCCGAAGTGCACTGGGATTTGCCGCCTTGCCAACCGGAGCCGCTGTAGAAGTCGAAGCAATCTTTGAAATCCTTGAGTAACCATTGATGACTGAACCATCGTTTACGATTACTGCCTTCTACAAGTTTCTTGAAATCACTGAGGACGAGCTAGCCTCTTTGCGCAGCGAAATTCAGCGAATGGGATACAAGTACAAGCTTCAGGGACTGACGCTGGTCGCCACCGAAGGCGTCAACGGTACCGTTTCCAGTTCGGCTGAGGGGATTGCTCAATTCAAGCAATATCTGCAGGAGCGATTCGGGGAAATCACCTTCAAAGATAGTTTCAGTGATTTCCGTCCTTTTAAGCGTTGGTTGGTAAAGATACGAGATGAAATCGTTGCCATCAAAGATAAGACGATCTTCCCGGATGGGGACCGAAACCACTTGTCACCCGACGAGTGGCATCAAGTCCTCTCCGATGAAGACGTCGTCGTAATCGACACTCGAAATATCTGTGAAACCGATATCGGTATGTTTAAGGGAGCTATCGATCCCCGGCTTAAGAGCTTTGGTGAGTTCCCTGAGTGGGTTCGCGAATGCGGAATCCCGAAAGACAAAAAAGTCTTGATGTATTGTACAGGCGGAATTCGCTGCGAAAAGGCTCTCATCTCGATGGAGCGAGAAGGCTATGACAATGTCTATCAACTCAAAGGAGGAATCCTTGATTACCTCGCGCAGTATCCCGACGGACATTGGGATGGAGAATGTTTTGTATTTGATGGTCGGGTAGCCGTCGATAAACAACTGGCTCCATCGCAACGATACAAATTCTGTCCGCACTGCGGAGACCCAGGCGACTTAAAATCCAACTGCCAAATGTGTCAGGAGGAAATGGTTATATGCAAACATTGCTCCGAGATTGAAGACCTCAATACCTGTTCTAAAAACTGTGCTGAACAATTTCGTCGTGAACAGGCCAAGCGACCGGACTCCGTTCAGTCCAGCCACTCCGGAGACTAATGTGAGTCTGAATCAGCCGCAGCTTGAACAGTATCAACGACAAGGGCACCTCACGCTCAATGGATTTTATTCCGCCGGCACTATTCAGCAGGTAATCGAAGACATCAATCTCTGGGCTGATGAAACCCGAAGCCAGCTAACTCAAAGTGATCAACGTTGGTATCTAGAGCAGGATGTCCCGGAAGGCGTCTCCCTGTTTCGCAAGCTGGACAATCCGATCTATAACCGACCGAAGATACGAGAGCTTCTTGTAACAACCGAATTGCTATCGGTCGCTGAGCAAATCATCGGGAACGATCTAGCGGTTTTTTTCAGTCAGGTCTTCATGAAACCTGCCAGGCATGGCGGCCCGAAACCTGTTCATCAGGATAATTTCTACTTCGGGCCAGCTGATGAAGATCGCGTCCTGACCGTCTGGATCGCAATCGACGACGCAACAGTAGAGAATGGTTGCCTGTTTTATGGTGACGGTAGCCATCAGACAGGCGTCCATCAACATTTCGCGCCCGCAGGGGAGCCTTATAACCTAATGGTGCCCCCGGAAATTGCACAGAACTTCCCTATGACAGCAGCCCCTGTCGAATCCGGTGGGCTCTCCATACATCACGGAAGCACGTTTCATCAGTCTTCTGAAAACAGAAGCGACAAACCACGTCGCGCATTGGCCATGCATTTCATTCCTCAGAAGATGGAATTGCTCAACCCGGGACTCGAGTATGATCTCAGTGTCGTGGTCAACTTCTAAAGCCATTCGATTACTATATACTTACAAACTCTGCTCAAAACTCTCTATAGGAATATTAAATTGAAATTGAAGTCCCTTCTCGTTGCCCTCACTTTTCTGGTGGGCTCACAATTTGCCTATGCAGTACAGCCCAATGTCGTTGTCATTCTGACAGATGATCAGGGTTGGGGGGATTTGAGTTTGCACGGTAATACCAACTTAAGTACGCCAAACCTTGATGCGCTTGCAAAAGCGGGAGCCCAATTTGATCGGTTTTATGTTTGTGCTGTCTGTTCCCCAACCCGTGCCGAATTCCTCACTGGGCGATATCATACCCGCGGCGGCGTCTTTAGTACTTCTGCCGGCGGCGAACGTCTGGATTTGGATGAAGTAACGATTGCTGACACCTTCAAAGCAGCAGGTTACCAAACCGGAGCCTTTGGGAAATGGCACAACGGGATGCAATATCCTTACCACCCTAATGGCCGTGGTTTTGACGAATACTACGGATTCACCTCTGGACACTGGGGCCACTATTTCGACCCCTTGCTGGAACACAATGGAGCCTTGGTTCGCGGGAACGGATTCTGCGTGGATGACTTTACGAATAAGGCAATGGACTTTATCGAGTCCAGCGTCAAACAAGACAAACCCTTTTTTGCCTACCTGCCCTATAACACTCCGCACTCACCAATGCAGGTTCCTGATAAATTCTGGAAGAAGTTCGACGGTCTGGAGCTGGGCCTGCGAAATCGTGATCCCAAGAAAGAAAACGTACAGCATACGCGCGCTGCGCTCGCCATGTGCGAAAACGTGGACTGGAACGTTGGGCGTTTAATGAAGAAACTTAAGCAACTCGGAGTCGACGATAATACGATTGTAGTCTTCTTCCACGACAACGGCCCAAATGGAAGCCGCTGGAATCAGGAAATGCGAGGGCGAAAAGGGTCCACGGATGAAGGAGGGTGCCGCTCACCATTATTCGTCCGCTGGCCTGCTCAAATCAAGCCAGGGACTTTTGTGACTCAAATTACTTCGGTCACGGACCTGTTACCAACCCTGACCAGCCTGGCTGGAATCGACATCATCGGAGATAAACGTCTCGATGGCATGGATGTTACGCCGTGGCTGCAAAATCCACAGACACCTCATAACGACCGCATTATTATCAATGCCTGGAAAGGAAAGATCAGCGCTCGAAATCAACAATACCGTCTGGACCACACGGGTCGACTTTATGACATTATCAACGACCCACGACAGGACACCAACATTACCAACCAACAACCGGCGGTAACCACTCTGCTTACCAAAGCGGTAAACGAATTCAAAGCCGATGCATTAAAAGACTACAACACTTCCAACGACGGACGTCCCTTTATCATTTGCCATAAAGACTATCGTTGGACGCAGGTTCCCGCTCGGGACGGTACGGCTCATGGAAATATCATTCGGTCAAATAAATTCCCCAACTGTTCCTACTTTCTTAATTGGACCAGTACAGAAGATAAAATCACCTGGCCTGCCCAGGTACAACACTCGGGTAAATACCGAGTTCACCTCTATTACACATGCAAAAAATCAGATGTAGGTTGCCAGATTCAGTTGCAGTTTAACGACTCGACCGTTTCCACCAAAATCACCGAAGCTCACGACCCCCCCGAAGTCGGCGTGAAAGAAGATCGTGTCGCCCGCGCGGAATCCTATGTCAAATTTTTCAAACCCGTTGTCATGGGGGAAATGGAAATAGAGGCCGGTGAAGGAGAGTTAACGCTGACTGTCCCTGAAATGACCGGGACTCAGGCAATTGAATTCCGCCTGCTGATGTTCGAACGTATCGAAGACTGAAGAAACACCAATGAAGTATTCACTTGTCCTACTACTCAGCCTATTCGCACTTGAAGGATTTGCCCGCCAGCCAAATGTCATATTCATTTTGGCCGATGATCTTGGCTATAGTGAGCTTGGATGCTATGGCAATGACTTCAATGAAACGCCGTCGCTGGATGCATTGAGCCAGCAGGGAATGCGATTCACCGACGCCTATGCTGCGGCACCGGTTTGTTCACCCTACCGCGCTTCATTACTAACGGGTCTTCATCCTGCACGCTTGGGGATTCTGGACTACCTCCGTCCTAATTCAGCGTTTGCCTTGTCGCCAAGTCACTTTACGCTTCCGGAAGCATTTCAAGCCAATGGCTATCAAACCGGCTTTATAGGAAAGTGGCACTTAACAGGGTATAAGTACCATGACTCTGAATTTGAAGTGCGTCCTATCGATCATGGATTTGATTCGGAGATTGGCGGCGAAATCAAAAGTGTAGGTAACGGAGCTAATTTCTGGCCCTATGTCTTCCGGGATCAGCCTGTTAGGTGGCTCGACTTTAAGGATAACAAGCTGGGCGATGACGAATACCTAATCGACCGGATGAATCTGGAAGCCGTTGAGTTCATTGAACGTAATCAGGAGCAACCTTTTTTTCTTTACCTGAGTCATTACTCGACGCACTCAATACTCAACGGGCGTCCTGACAAAGTGAAGAAGTATATCGACAAACACCCTCCGGGCAAGAGCACTCGTACGCGATGTTACTTATGTCAAGACAGTGGTCACGAAGGAGATGCCTTGCATCACTGGGCTCAGGACCACAATCCTCACCTCGCAGCCATGCTCGAATCTATCGATGATGGTGTTGGCATGATTATGAGTAAACTCGATGAACTCGGGTTAGCGGACGACACAATTTTCATCTTTTCAAGTGACAATGGCGGAGAGACCAATGTCACTTCCAATGCCCCTTTACGTGGTGGCAAGAGCCAATTGTACGAAGGTGGCATCCGAGTACCGATGATTGTGCGTTGGCCAGGACAAGTACCTCCGGGTCAGGCTACTAATGCATACACAACCAGCACCGATTTCTTTCCTACGTTGATCGATGCGTGCGATTTGGATTTACCAAAAAAGGTCGAGTTTGACGGAACCAGTGTATTAGGAGATTGGCAGGGAGCCAAGCAACGCCAAGCGGCCCGGGATCTCCACTGGCATTATCCACTCGAAAAACCACACTTTCTCGGCGGATCTTCCGCGGGAGCCATTCGTGCAGGCAATTGGAAATTGATTGAATTCTTCGAATCCGGCGACCTAGAACTTTACGATTTAGAGTCCGATCTGGGAGAGACGAACAATGTTGCCGAGCAACACCCACAACTTGTAGAGAGTCTCTATGCCCGACTCCTCCAATGGCGAGGACGGGTCGGAGCTCGCACCTGCTCATCCCTGCAGATGACTCGCAGCGGCAATGCTATTTTTGAAGATGCATTTTCCCCGGAACTCGTTAGTGAACGCTGGTCTTCCACAGACGACTATACTGTCAAAAATGGTGAGTTAGTTCGAACTGACTTTTCCAAAGAGTCAGCACGCATCTTTCTTAAAAAACCCGAATACAAAAACGTCGTTGTAAAATTTGACTTCCAGTTTCGTGGCACGAACGAGATCAGATTTCTCACGGGCACGTCGGGGAAATACAACGCGGTGATTCACATTCACAAAGACCGCTTCTTCCTGCAAACAGCCGTCGATCAAACCGTCCCTTATTTCTCTGCTGTACATGGCATCTGTGGTTTTGAATTTCAGGAAAACCAGTGGTACACCATGACCATCGAAATTGCCGGCGATGAAGTGCTTGCCCATATCGATCGAGAACACTTTGTGTATGGTCAACATCCAATCATCGATCGCTCGCGGACTTACTTCGCTTTTCAAACGGAATCTGGCGGAGCAGCGTTGGATAACGTTCAGTTATTGAGTGCCAATCCACTCAAAGAATGGGAGGAACGTCGCGCTACGTTTGTTGAAATTCAGCAGAACCGTGAGCCCGTGGAAATGACCGTCCGTGAACGGTGGGAATACCTAAAAAGAAATACGCATGACCTGTTATATCGTAATGACTCCGACTACAAGAATCTTGTGGATCAAATCTCCGCAACAAAGCAACGACAACACAAACTATTTCCTGAAGTGTTCAGTACCATCAAGCAGGTAAGAAAACCTCTGCTGGAATATAGATCACAGTTGGCGGCCAACGACGAAAACTACAAAGCACTCAACAAGGCCATTAATCAGGCAAAGCAGTCTCAAAAACGATATGTCCTGGAAAAGCATCCGGAACTGGCAGCACTGCCATCGAGCCAATATGCCGCCGAATTTGAACGACGCCGTTTGCTGATTGCCAACGAACGTGCGATGCTAAATCTTGTTGAGCAACAGCAAACTGCAGAAAGAGCCATGAGGGAGGCTTTTCCAAAGTTGTTTATTTCTGACAAAGAGATTCAGGCTCAACAACGAGAAGCCCGGACACGTCTAAAAGGTGATCCGGAATTCCAACAATTGGTGAAGGACGTGGCAGACTTAGTCCGTGCTGAAATGAACTACCGACACCAATCAAATCCGGAACTCAAAATGCTCTGGGAACAAATCTTCGCAAAGGGCAAAGACTGATGCCTGTTAACCCTGTTCCTGATAATTGTTCACAAATGATGCCCTACCTAGCGGTAGAAGACTCGGATGGATATGTTTTATGGGGATCGCCATGGTGGCGTAAAAGATGGCCATGGTAACTGCTGGTAGATGGCTTCCCGCATTGAAACGGTACCGGGCGAGGATCTTCAAGCTCGTTATGAAGCCTTTCATGCCAGCCAACAAAAAGAACATTAATTTAGGATTTTACAATCGATGAAAACTACTTTCCTACTTTCACTCGTCTTATTAACCTCAAGTGTTCTCCGAGCGGACGAATTCGATCTCCCCGTCGTGACGACGGAAAATTTCAACAAGGGAGCTGCCAATTGGGAACCAAAGGATCCCAGTGCCTGGAAAGTGGTCAAACAAGGAGATAATAGCTTCTATTCTATGTTTAAGGATAGTAGCTATAAACCCGAAGTACGATCGCCGGTCAACTTCGCATTACTCAAAGAAGTCACGGTCAGTGATTTTGTCTTGGATGTCGATATGCGTTCAACTCAAGAAGTCTATGGCCATCAGGATCTTTGCCTCTTCTTTGGCTATCAGGATCCATCGCACTTTTATTATGTGCATCTGGGACGCGAAGCCGATGCTCACGCCAACTCAATCTTCCTTGTCAATGGCGAGCCTCGAGTCAGTATTGCTCAAAAGCGTACCGATGGTACCGCCTGGACGAAAGACTGGCATCACGTACGAATTAAACGTGACACCTCGAAGGGAACGATTGAGGTTTATTTTGACGACATGAAGAAACCTGTTATGACCACGGTCGACAAGCATTTTCTTCACGGACGGATCGGCATTGGAAGCTTTGATGACACTGGTGATTTCGACAATCTAAGCCTACGTGGGAAACTTCATAAGGATAAATAACGAAGTATGAAAACGGTCACCTCTCTTCTACTCAGTTTACTGTTCCTCTCCACGTGTATCGCCAAGCCGGCTCAGAAACCCAATGTCCTTTTCATCGCGATTGATGACTTGCGAACCGATCTGAACTGCTATGGCAACTCTCAAATTCACTCGCCCAATATTGATCAGCTAGCTCAGGTAGGAACTTTATTTGAACGAGCTTATTGCCAACAAGCAGTCTGCAATCCATCCCGTAGCTCAATGCTGACGGGCTTACGACTGGACACACTAAATATATGGGATCTTCCTACCCACTTTCGCCAGCGTATCCCTGATGTGGTTACCTTACCTCAGCTCTTTAAGCAAAACGGATACCATACCCAGTGCGTTGGAAAGATATTCCACAACTGGCGACAGGATGACTTCCGTGGGGATGCAGTCTCCTGGAGTGCTCCACAGGAAATGCACTACAACTCGCATGGAAATGACAAAGCCATGGTGCAAGGTGAGGTGCCACCTAATCTTTCCGATGTCCCCAAATGTGTCATTCGAGATGTACCCGACAAGGCGTATTTTGATGGGCGCGTGGCCGAACGAGCAGTCGAGGTGCTCAAGGAACTTCAGGATCAATCGTTTTTCCTGGCCGTTGGTTTTTGGAAACCACATTCACACTTCAACGCCCCGAAGAAGTATTGGGATTTGTATGATCCAGCTGAGATTAAGTTGCCGGAAAACCGACTTCCTCCCAAGAACGTTCCGGAAATTGCCTTACACAACGGGCAGGAAATTCTCCGCTCATACAAAAATCTCCCCAATCAATATCCGACGGATCATCAGGCTCGGGAAATGCGTCGTGGATACTACGCCAACATCTCCTACATGGACGCTCAGGTAGGCAAAGTGCTGGATGAGCTTGACCGTCTGCAGTTGCGAGATAACACCATCATTGTGCTGTGGTCGGATCATGGATTCCATTTGGGAGAAAATAGTCTGTGGGCTAAAACGTCCAATTTCGAATTGGATGCGAGAGTGCCGATGATCATTTCAACTCCGCAATTCAATCGCAAGCAATCGACTGAATCTCTTGTAGAGTTGCTAGACATTTATCCAACATTAACCGACCTATGTCGATTACCGTCCCCAGATAATCTCGAAGGTAAGAGCCTCGTACCCATCCTCAAGCACCCACAAGCCAAAGTAAAACCAGTCGCATTAACGCAACATTGCCGGCCCGCCTATCCTCCTCATGGGCAAAACCCCGAAGCCATGGGGTATTCCGTCCGTACTTCAAGATATCGCTATACCGAGTGGAGAGATTTCCGTACTTTGGATGTCGTTGCTACGGAACTTTATGACCATCACTCGGATCCCCGCGAAACAAATAATGTCATTAACGACGCGAAGGCAGGCCTTCGAAGACAGTTAGCCAGACAACTCAATTCGGTCATCTCCAGGCAGGCTCTCCCGGAGCAAAACTAGGAGTCCAGGGGATGCTTCGATCAAAGATTTTCCCGTACGGAGCATAGTCGTTGTAATCCACGTTTTGAGTTCGCCATTTCTTGACTCGGGCATCATACACTTTCCGCAACGACTGCAACGCAGCCGGTGCGGACTGGCTGATAACTAAGTTCTTCAGCTCCAACGGATCGTCGCTAATTTTGAATAATTCCTCCGTGGCCTCGTAGTCACCTGTTTCATAGGGCCAGTAGATGTACTTGTAATCCTGTCCAACCACGCCATAGCTTTGACAGGACCTGGGGCCCCAGACATTGATGAGCTCTAGATACTTATGAATCGATGATTCAGGATCTTTGTAAAGCGGCATTAGATCACGACCATCGATGCCCCGAGTGGCTTTCAAACCGGCCAGTTGTAAAATCGTCGGCGCGAAGTCAATCGAACCGGTAATCGACTCGACACGTAATTGCTTTCCGCTGTTTTCATGCCGAGGATCGTAGATGATCAACGGAACTCTGGAACCTTCTTCATAGGGCAGCACTTTAGAACCATACCCATGGGCTCCACAGAAGAAACCGTTATCCGATGTAAAGATGATCACTGTATTATCGGCAACCTCTGCATCTTCAACGGCCTGTCGAATCATCCCCACTGCCGAGTCGACTGCATGGACTAACTGATGATACAGTCGCATTTGGTTGTCATAGTCATCCTTATATCCCCAGCTTTCAAAGCGGTCGTACTGACGCCCTGTTTTACTTTGCCGCGAAAATTGAGTGCTAAATTCACGTCCATAATTAGCTGGCTTTTTAAATTTCTTGCCCGCATAAACATCATTGAACAGCGGGTCCACCTGGTCCGGTTTATGAGGTGCCTTAAAGCTGATGGAAAGGCAAAACGGCTTCTTTTCCTTAGCCGCATGGAGAATAAAATCCCGCCCAAAAGCACCATAGGACCTGGAGGAATGTGGGTATTGATCTGCATACTTCGCCATACTTTTATTTTGAATAGTACGATAAGAAGTCTGCCCCGGACCGGCTCCCCACCAATCGAAATCATCCTCTGGCAAAATCGCTTTTTTCTGACCGGAAGGTAAAACTTCAAATCCAATCTTTCCGGCAATGGCAGTCATGTAACCATGCTTACGCAAAATCATTGGATAGCTCTGCTCCCAAGTCTCTTGGTGCAGAGGGCCATGGCCGAAGTTACAACCGTGACGATACTCATAGAGCCCCGTCATGACTGTGGCTCTGGAGGCCATACAAATTGCCGTCACCGTATAGTGGCGATCAAAGGTCACTCCATCCCGAGCAAGACTGTCTATGTGAGGGGTAATCGCATCATCGTTTCCGTAGCACCCTAGCGAGTAGGTGTTCTGGTCATCAGTAAACAGAAAGATAATATTGGGACGCTCGTCCTCTTTCGCCTGAGCAAAGGAAGCCAAACAGAGCCATGAAAGCACATACATCAATTGTCTTAGATTCATTGAACGCCCTTTAAGGGATTAGTTTATTCGCGTGAGGAACCGTCATCTCCAGCCGCCTCTTCCGCAACCTTCAGGAGATATTCTAATACGGGTTTCACATCGTCTTGATTAAGTAGATTAGTCGACTCTTTAGGATCATTAGCAAGGTTATACAGTTCTGTCGGCTGCAGTTTCCCCTCCCATGCATAGCTGGAGTCCAGAAACAACTTCCATTGCCCCGGCAGTGGAGCTTCGTTGGTCCGCACAGCGACGACAGCACGACCATCGTTTCGCTTTTTCGTAGCTTCCTTGTGATCATTCGGGAAGATTGCTCCAGGGCGTAAGAAGTCCGTACGTCCCTGTAATGCCTGCAGTTGACTCACGCTATCTTCGGCTCCTCGCCCCTTTCCGCTTACCGGTGGGAGCGGCTCCCCTACCATTTCAGCAAACGTGGCATAAAGGTCATTCAGAGCGATGAGTGAAGATCGGGTTGCTCCGGAAGTTTTATCATTTCCATCGCCTACGTTTCCTAAAGGCCAACTGGCAATAAACGGCACGCGGTGACCACCTTCGTAGGTTGAGCCTTTATGACTTCGTAATGGCCCCGTAAAGCGTTTATTATCAATCTCGGCACCATTATCACTGGTGAAAATCACTAATGTATTTTCGATTAGTGGCCGCCCAGGACGTCGCGGATCATCCGTCTCTTTGAGGTAGGTCAGTAACCGCTTTAAATGAACATCATTCTGATAAACAAAGTCCTGTCGCAGACTCTTGGTTGGCGTTCCATCTTTGTACTTACTGGCGCCTTCAACCTGGAGGCCTCCGATTTCTTTGGATGGCGTATAGGGGCTGTGATTTGCCGGTGAAGCAAAGTAGAGGAAAAAAGGCCGATCCTTCTCAAGCGATGCATCCAAAAATCGCATCGCTTGTCGGTCCATGACATTACCTACCTGCCAGTAATCGTAGGCCCCTTCTTTGAGTAACTTGCCATTGTCCGTTGCACCGACGATGGTGCGTCCGTCAATCCACCCTGGCCCGGTTGATTGATCCGGAGCGTTGATACGATTTAAGCCTCCAGGCCCCGAAGTCGGATGACTGCGTGAAATACCGTAAAAGAATTCAAAGCCATGGTCGATGGGCGTATCAGCCATCGGCTGCCGTAAATCCGCATCGTCAAAGCCTTCAGCCAAACGGCCATCCGATTGACGATATGTGAGCCCCAAGTGCCACTTACCAACCATCCCGGTAGAATAGCCAGCCTGCTGTAGCATTTCCGGAAGCGTCAACCGTTCACGTTCAATCAGAGGATCGCCATGATTACCGAATAACACCCAGTGTTTTAACCGGGTTCGCCAGCAATATCGTCCGGTCATGAGTGCATATCGAGTCGTCGTACAACGGCTATGAGGAGCGTGTGCATCTGTAAAACGAACTCCCCGTCGAGCCAATTCTTCCATCGCTGGAGTATGGAGCTGTTGAGCATCTTTGTTTTGGGCCCAATCCTGATAGGCGCTGGTATCGCCGGCGCCCATATCGTCTGCAAGGAAGACAATAATATTTGGCTTCATCGTCGGTTGCCTAACAATCTCCTGTCCACCCTGTGCGAAAAGATTGGCAGCCCAAGTCACTACCGATAGGACTAGGAAGCTGGAAAAGATCTTAAGCGTCATGCAATCATCTCTTGAATAATCTCGCCACCGAATTGAGACAGCTGTTTATACCGTCCCCCGTGGAAGTAAGTCAGCTTGTTATCATCCAACCCTAAGAGATGCATGAGTGTTACATGCACGTCACGAATCGGGTGCACATTTTCGACAGCCGTAGCCCCAATCTCATCGGTGGCTCCGACAATAGCGCCTTTTTTGACCCCTCCGCCTGCAAACATCATAGTCATGGCATCTACATTATGCCCTCGCCCAAACGAGTACACACCACCACGCCGATTGTTATCCGGCGTTCTTCCAAATTCACCAGTCCAAACGACGAGCGTTTCATCCAACATACCTCGAGCTTTTAGATCCTTGATCAAGGCTGCCATCGGTTGATCGACTGTCTTGATTCGAGAGGAATGCCCGCGTTCCAAATAATCATGGCTATCCCAGCCACCTGCAAAAATTTGTACAAAACGGACTCCGCTTTCCACCAGACGTCGGGCCATTAAGCATTGCTTACCAAAACCTGCCGTCTCAGGATTATTCAATCCATACGATTCCTGCGTCTTGAGTGTTTCTCCGGATAGATCCATCACCTCCGGCACTGACATTTGCATCCGGAAAGCCAGCTCGTAGTTTTCAATCCTGGCTTCCAAATCCTGATGTTCGGGGTGTAGACGAGCATGGCGCCGATTCATTTCTGCTAATTCATCCAACGCCCGACGCTGATGACGACGATCTTTAAACGACGGGGGCTGCAAATCCAAAATCGGCGAGCCCTGTGGACGTAAGCGAGTCCCCTGATAGTGAGCAGGCAAAAAACCATTGCTCCAATTTCTGGAACCACCTTGAGGAGCAGCCAACTCTGTCATGACGACATAGCCTGGCAAGTTTTGATTCACGGAACCTAATCCGTATGTTACCCAGGACCCCATCGCAGGATCCGCACCTAACCGGCTGCCGGTATTCATGTGAAATAGAGCTTCGGGATGATTTAGTGATTCCGCCTGACACCCCCGAAAGTTACATAGTTCATCCGCAATTTCCGGATCAGCCATAAATTGCCACTGATCACTCATCTCCATTCCTGATTGTCCGACTTTGCGAAACTTAAATGGACTTCCAACATAAAAGCGAAATCCGCTGGCCAGTCCTGCTGTACGTTTGGATTCCGACTTATGCAGTTCATTCAATTTGGGCTTTGGGTCGAAGGTATCAACCTGACTGGGACCGCCTTCCATGAAAAGCATAATACAAGCTTTTGCTTTAGGTTCATGCATCGGTTGCTTGGGAGCCAAGGGGCCTGTAGCCTGCTGAGCCTGACTCAGGTCCGTCAATGCAACAGCTCCCAATGAGGCACCCAGGCCATAAAGAAAGTCGCGACGGTTTGGATTGATTTCAACAGGTCTCATAAAGCCTTAGCATTCCTTAGTATAAATACATGAATTCACTGCTATTAAATAACAGCAAGCACAAATCAGCCAATGCTCGGGTATTTACATCGACATCGGCAGCCTTGGTGTCGGCCTGATAGGCTTCAAACACTGGAAGCTTTTCAACATAGTTAAACGGTTCGCCTGAAAACTCTTCTACCAAAGTTCTGACTAATTCCGTTGGGTAATCAACAGCAACAGGCTCTACCTTACTGTGATATTCTCTCATCTCAGCGACGTACTTTTTGAGGCGGCTAAGAGCCGAACGACTTGGCGATCTACCGTAGGTTAACGAATACGCGCGTTGAATTTGTTGTTCAAGTGTCTCTCGTTCACTTTGCAAACGTTGCGCAAATGCTATGGATCGATCTGTCACAACATCGCTATTCAATAAGGTCAGAGCTTGTGGTGTGACCGTGAGCGAATCTCGCATTTCGCACGAGTCATTCGGGTTCGGTTGATTAAACAACTCCAGGAATGGGTCTGCCTGTCCTCGAACTCGATAGGCATAGATCGTTCGCCGGTTTCGCATCTCAGGTTTCGGCGAGGGTTGGTAGGCAGGAGCCAGGGAAAACTGGATCATTCGTGGTTGCAGAGCAACCTCCATATTGATCTCTGGCCTGACAGGTAAGCCTCCCATCATCGGATTAAATTCTCCGGTAATCGCTAAAAAGCTGTCCCGAATTTCTTCGGCCGTTAAACGCCGAGGCAGGAAAACACCAAGCAGTTCATTATTAGGGTCTGCCTGTCGTAACTGTTGTAAGTCATCCCGTTGTGTGGACTGCATATATGTTTTGGAAGTCATGATTAACTTATGCAATCGTTTAATCTTCCAATCATGTTCCACAAGACTACTAGCTAGATAATCAAGCAGTTTTGGGTGAGTAGGCTTCGCTCCCTTCGCTCCGAAGTTATTTGGATTTCGTGCGATGGCCTGCCCGAAGTGGTTTTGCCAGATCCGGTTGACTATAGAGCGTGTGGTTAAAGGGTTTTCATCCTGAGCAATCCACTTGGCAAGGGCCAGACGCCGCCCGTCAATTGAATTGGGTAACAGAAAAGACTGGGAAGATTCCTCAGACGGCACAGGCAAACCCGTGGCACTCAACACGCCTGGCTGAACCGATTCTCCTTCAGCCTCTAAAGCTCCTCCGATCAGGATAAAACTCTCTGGCTTCCAGTCGGGATCCTGCTTCTCGATAATTCGTAGCTTACGAGAACCTGGATAACGTAGGGGGTCGTCCTGACCGTTATATACTCCCTGAATCATTGGCTCGAATCGTTCAAGTCGACGAGTCCAGATCCAAACGTCCTGTTTGTAGACTTTGTATTGACCTTTATCTGTCGCGTTTAAGCCGACGTGACGAGGGGGCTTTTCTTCGTCGGGCAACTTCTGCCGGGCACCTTCATCTTTGTACTCCAACCCCCGTTCAGCAAACCATGCTTTGGCCGCTTGCTCCTGCTTGTAATAAACGCGATTCCTCTGTTCTTCTGCATTCTTGAGCATCTGAGAAACGTGTGCCTGCTCGTGCTCGAAGTCACTTTGATTTTCCTCTGGCAAAAACGCAACCCGACGTTCCGCCATTTGGGTTGTGGCAAAAGCAGCGTAGAAGCGGTAGTAATCCCGAGTAGGGATCGGATCAAACTTATGATCATGACACTTTACACATCGAAGGGTTGTGGAAAGGAACGTCTGGCCAACTGAATTCACTACATCGTCCAGATAGATTTGACGAGCCTGTGGGGCCAGTACCATCGCATTGTCAAAGGGGCCCATCCGCAGAAAACCCGTAGCCACCAACCACTCAGCCTCCTGCTCCGTATAGCTTCCTGACCGGCGAAATGCAGCCGCCTGCTTACCGTCTTTGGTGCGTTCTCTTAAAGACTGTTCCGCCAATTCATCTCCGGCAAGCTGCTCGATGATGAATTCATCGTAGGGTTTGTCGACATTGAAGGAACGAATTACATAGTCTCGATATCGCCACGCATTGCTGCGCTCGTAGTCATTAGAATATCCACTTGAATCAGCATATCGAGCGACATCCAGCCAGTGTTGTCCCCAGCGTTCACCATAATGTGGTGAAGCGAGTAGACGATCAAGTAACTCAGACCAGGCTTGATCCGGTGCGTCCTTCCAGGCAGCAAGGAATTGCTCCGTTTCCTCGGGCGTTGGAGGCAAGCCAATCAAGTCGTAAGTGGCACGACGCAGAAGCATCCTGGGATCAGCTTTCGGAGCCAAATCAAATTTGGCTGCATTCAGTTTCATTTCAACAAAGTAGTCAACTGGATGAATGTTCACGGGTACTTTGGATTTATTAACCGGCTGAAAGGACCAGATATCTTCTGCTTGATATCGTCGATAGGTCCACTCCTCGCTTAATCCTCCACTCGTTTCGACCAGCATACCTTCCTTAGTGACACGTTCTCCCCAAGCCTGTTTACGAAATTCGGCAATAACATCGTCCGATGGCCAAGGTGCTCCTACAGCAATCCATACTTCAAGATTTTGTATTTGTTCTTTAGTTAAACGGTCATTCTCTTTCGGAGGCATCTCATAACCATCCCACTTAACTGCATGGATCAGAACGCTCTCGTCAGGACGGCCAGGCACAATAGCTGGCTCGCCAGACTCCCCCCCTCGGATTAACGCGGCACGCGTTGTCAGATCATAGTCACCCTTATAGTCATCTGTTGGTCCTCCACCGTGACATTGAAAACACTTTTGTTTCAACAAAGGCAGGATCTTTAGCGAAAAAATCTCTTCGCCAGTTCTATCCTCAGCGTACGTAACCAGTCCACAGAAGAGAACCAAGAGCACATATAGCATCATTACGACAGGACGAATTCGCATAGAGTTTCGCAATACACAAAAAGAAGAGTAGAAGAGGTGAAAAGCAAAGCTTGTTATAGTCTTGTTTATCAATTCCTTCTTCATCATAACTTGAAAATCGTCGAACTCTAAGTGGCCTTCCAGGACAGCTTGTTGATTACGGTCAATTAAACCATAAAATATCGAGAATCTAATTCTCTTTATTTCAAACGAAAACTGGGGGCTAAATGTTCTTACAGCCATTTCATTTCACGATGACACTTTGGACCGTATTGGTGCTAGGGTTGGTGCCGTACGTTGAGGCCAATGACAAATCCCTCCTTATATTCACCACATCATTTGAATCAGCCAAACAACTTAGGATTGGTGGAACTCCACTAGATTTACAAAGTCATGTCACAACACGGTTCTTTGACTTTGACGGGAATGGTACACCTGACTTATGGACAGCAGATGGAACAGGTCGTATCCAAGTCTTTCGGGGGAAATCCACTCGAGCCGGACTCCAGTTTCAAACTCCGATTCAAGTCAGCGCCGGTACCAAGAAACGCTGGGGAGATTCATATACGGGCGTTTGTTACGCTCAAATTGCTGGCAATCAGTCAGCCGATCTAATTGTCGCTCACTCAGGCAACAAGATCTCCATCCACACTTGTCTTGGCAATGACCGTCTCCCGTTCTTCAAAGAAGATTCCATTGAGATTACGGTACAGGATAACTGCCAGGGACGATTTGATCTGGCCGATTGGAATCAGGACGGCCTGCTCGATATCATTACCGGTTCATTCGGGGGAGATGTCATGTGGTATCCAAACACAGGCACAGCGGCGCAACCTTCTTTTGGTGTCGGAAAATCATTTCATAACATCCAACGTGCCTACAATTCACAGCCACGCATTGTGGATTTCAATCAGGATGGAAAGCTCGATCTTGTACTGGGCGTCAACTGGGGAACGATCGAAGTCTATTTGAATGTAGGGACTCCGGAAATCCCTAAACTATCCAGTCCTACGACTCTACGGTGGGCCGATCAGGGCGGAGCCCTCAATCTACGAAGTCTGAATGGGGACGATACGACTCCCGACTTTGTGGACATCAATCAGGACGGCGTTATCGATTTGGTAAGTGGCGGGAAGAACGGCCGAGTCTTTGGCTCGCAAGGTGTTGGGGTCACAGATCACTTACGCCAGTTACAGGCGTTGTTGAAAGTACACCCCACTGAATTGGGGAACAAAATGGCAGACGATGATGCATTACGTGGTATTTGTTTTGGCTTTTTGGGAGGCATGCAGTCTGCTCTTACCAGCGGGTTAGTCCCAGAGGAACAACGCCAACAGGTCATTCGCGATCTACAGACATTGGTACGTCAGTACCCTCACTATTTTAAGAGACAGAAATTTGATTTGGAAAAAACGCCTCACTTACCGTCATTCGCTGCACAGATGTGGATCGTACTGTTCGAAGCCAATCCAGATTCGCTGCAAAACCGCACGCAATTGGCTGACCTGGCGGGATTCAAGGATGGCTACCGAGATTTATTAGTAAAGCTGGGAATCATTTTCATCGACAACCACACTGCTACCGCTGAACAGGTAAACAAAATGGTGAAGCTATTGGAATCCATGCCACGTGCGGTTTGGGATGTCGAGACCATTACTGTGCGCGGCTGGTTAGGCGATGGCTTTAAGCAACAGGGCATTAGCTCAAGAACGGGCGTCAATATATTCTCACTACCGTTAGGTCGAGCTGAAAATAGTTTTCCAGCGGATGCTCCTCGTCGGGGAATCACCGATGTCTACATGATTTGTCTGGCTCATGAAATCGCTCACAACATGCTCGATACCATCGGGAAACGCCTAAGACCGGAATTATTTGAACTCAAGTATGAGCAACTCGAATATGCAGCCGGTGAATTGGTAAAATTCCATCCGCAAAAGTCACGTGGCGTAAATTGGAATGTTACTAAATCCAATCTCCGCACCGCCAACATTTGGGACGGACAGGATAGTACTTGGGCAACGACCTGGAAGTCCTATTTAGAATCAGAGCCGTTTAAACGAGCTCATGTGCGTGGCAGCGTACATTTTTTTATTCACTCGCCACAGGAAGCGTTTGCTACACTCGCCAATCAGTATTTCACTGACAGCCAACTCATGCTGGAACTTGGGGTTACTCGATGGCAAGACAACCACAAAGCAAGTATCAATCAATTCCTGCTCATCGCAGACTACCTCAGTCAAAAGTCTGATTCCGTGAAATTCTACCGAATGGGTGTTGGCGGTGATTTGCAAACTGAAACGGTCACTTTGCAACGAAATCAAAAAAATCAAATCATCCAGCTCGAATCCCGAGGAACAAAAGTCGCCTTTAAGTACGAAGGGAATTTAGTAAGTGATTTGATTCTATCAGACCGTTAAACTGGCGTTCTTCTACCAGGCCGACTGCCATCATCACGCAAGCGTTATTGCTATAATTGAGGCATCAACGAATAGCCCGCCAATCAACCAAATTCTTACTTGGTGAATATGTTTTATCAACGCATTGTCCTATTACTAACTGTCGCCACAGGGTACTTCCTTTCAGTGAAGACCGTAGCGGCTGATGAGCAGGCTCCCCCTGTTGAGGCTTTTCAAAAACAGGTCCAGCCACTTATCAAAAAGTACTGTGTTCGCTGTCATAATGTGGAGAAGATGACATCCGGCGTCCGGGTAGATAATTTTACCGGTGAGTTTCTCGATGAATCACTTTTTCACTGGCGGGATGTTGCCAAACAACTCTCTTTAGAGGCGATGCCTCCCGGAGATGAGCTCCAACCCACCGACAAAGAACGCGAGTTTTTAGTTGATTGGATCGAAACAGAGATTGCTGCAGCCCGCTCACGAAATTCAGAAAAGAACGGGGCGATTAGACGACTCACCGTTGCTCAATACAAAAACACACTCCAGGATCTTCTCGGCATTCAGGACGAGTTGACCGATATACTTCCTGCGGATGGCGTCTCCGAAGACGGATTCTTGAACAACCAGGAGACACTGCTACTTTCGCCACTACTTCTGGAGTCCTATTTTGAAATCGCGACCAAAGGGCTAGAAGCCGCGATTGTTGATCCAAATCAAAAACCAGTCATCCAGACGTTTCGCATGAAGCTGGGCGAAGACGTAAATCCCACTCCTGAAAAGGACAACTTAATCCTCGGCGCGAATAGCCTGTTATTACGCAATCAGGACTTTGAAGTAATTGAATTAGCTCCGGAGAAGCCCTTTGATTACGAGCAGTTTTTGATGCAACGCAAATTTCGCTTTGTCGAAGGCTATCAAGGCAATGCCACGGTCCGTGGTTGGCGTGAATACGACAGCATCTATCACGCCGTTTTCGCCTGTATGCGAGGTACGCCAGGCTATCCTGTTGGCCGAGCATATCAGGCACTTCCACAAGGACTGGCACTACGCCCAGCCATCCCGAGTCGCGAAATTTTTGGACAGTCAAGTACATACGGTCCTCAATCAAACTTCAAAGTCTCACTACGTGAACTCCCGGACTCGGGCCGGTTCCGAGTCACGGTCAAGGCCGCTAAGTACGATGATGCATTATTGCTGGACGGAACACACCAAACGGTTCACACAAAGAATCTGGATACACTGCAACTTCCCAATTCTTCTGAAGCGGTCAAAGTTAACATTCCAAAATCCGGTATCTACCAAATCGATGCCTATGCAACGCCTCCTTCGCTAGACGGCATTACAGCAGATTCTTCCAAACTTCAAGAAGAACTAGTCGGGCACTGGAACTTCGATGACTCGCTCGAAAGCACTGAAACGAAAACCGCCTTAGCAGGGTCCCTTCAAGGCGACGCGAAATTAATTGAGTCACCTTTTAGTAGGGCTCTTTCTGTAGACGGGCAGGGCGACGCATTGGTAATTGACCGTCATGAGTCAATGAACGTCGGCGACCAGCCCTTTACTGTTTCTGCCTGGATTCGACCAACTGAATTACGACAGGGCGGTATCGTTTGTCTGGGGCGTTACAGTTGGACACACGGTTGGTATCTGGACATGCCCAATAATCAGGGAGTCATTCGCATTGAAACTGCTAACAGTAACAATCAGGCCAATGGCACCGTGCAGTCGGATAGTGGGATTATTCGAGTCAATCAATGGCAACACGTAACAGCCGTTGTACGGCCCGGAACTGATGACACTCGCATTTACGTGAATGGATTCCAGGTTGCCAAAGGCAGAATCAATAAAGCCAATCTGGATAATCCCGCTGTCAAACTCAATATTGGCCGTATTGAAGCTTCCAAGGAATTTAAGGGAGACATTGATGCCGTGCGAATTTATCGCCGAGCGTTGGCTTCGAGCGAAATTAAAGCACTAATGGCTGGAGGAGAAGAATTCATAAAGGCACCAGCCACAAAACCCAAAGAGCTAACTTTACATGTGGACCATCGTCAATTCACCGCTTCACTGGCACGACCGGCCTTCGCCGTGGTGAGACTAGAGCAGGGCGAGCATGAAATTAAAGTTGACTATGCTAGTGCAAATCCTGTTCAGCTGTATCTCACAAGATTGGCCGTTGAAACGGATACCGCCAAGGCATTCTCCGCATTCTCCCAACGGGCACCACGTATTGGAGTCCATGTTGGACTACGCCGGGACTGCGGTTCTACGCTCGATCGTGTGGGACGGCCCGTTGCTGTCAGTGAAACCGAGTTTTCAGAATTCATTTTTGAAGGCGCGATGGCCAATTACCCCAACCCTAATCGGGATCCACTAAACCCCAATTACCTTGCCGGCATGCGAGAGATTGGGGTGATCAGTGAGTATACCGATGGGCGGGCTATGCCACGCTTGCTCATTCAGTCTATTGAATTTGAAGGGCCCTATTATGAAACATGGCCACCGAAGCCCCATTCCAATATCTTCTTTGCCTCGGACAATCAAGATAACCCACAGGTTTATGCCCGTGAGGTCATTGAACGGTTTGCGACGCGAGCCTTTCGACGCCCTTTAACGACTGAAGAATCCAACGCTCTCTATCAGGTCTGGCAAGAATCATTCCAGGAGAGTGACGATTTCATCACTAGCATCAAGGATGCTTTGCTCGTCACTCTGACCTCGCCACAATTCCTGTTTTTAATCGAATCAAGTGAATCCCCGGAAGGCGAGCCTCTTAATTCGCACGAATTGGCTTCCAAACTATCGTACTTCCTGTGGAATTCCGCCCCTGACGACGAACTACTGACGCTGGCCGATCATGGCAAACTTGACCAACAATTGGCAGATCAGGTCGACCGAATGATTTCCGATCAACGATTTCGACGGGCCATGCAGGAGTTTACCAGCCAGTGGTTACAACTTGATAAGTTTGATGTGGTTGAAGTCGACGCCAAACTCTATCCCAATCTTACGCGGGACGTACGAATTGAATTACGGAAAGAACCGATTCGATACGTCGAATATCTGATCAAAGAAAATCTCCCTCTTCACAACCTCATCCAATCTGATTTCGTATTGGCCAACGAGCAAGTTGCTCAGTATTACGGGTTCCCGGAAAAGGTCGAATCCGGCTTTGAATTCCAGGCGGTTCAAGTCGAGGACGACCAATTGGGAGGAATCCTGGCCACCGCCAGTGTCTTGTCCGGACTGTCCAATGGTCGAGAATCCAATCCCGTTAAACGCGGTGCCTGGTTGGCACGTAAGATTATCGCTGAACCACCCGCGGATCCTCCTCCTAATGTGCCCGCACTCAATGAAGCACAGGAAGGGTTGACGCTTGCCGAAAAACTACTGCTTCATCGTGATCAGCAAGGATGCCGTAAATGCCACGAGGGCATCGATCCTTGGGGGCTGCCGTTTGAGCAATTTGATGCCGGCGGAATCTGGAAAAACAATGCGGGAGAGGTCGGAGCACAATCCACGTTACCGGATACAACGGAAGTCGACGGTTTTATCGCTTTACGTAGTTATTTAGCCAATCAACGCATCGATCAAGTCGCTTTTAGCTTTCTAAAACACATGACAACTTACGCGATCGGACGAAGTCTCAGTTACAATGAGATTGAAACACTTAAAGAGAAGCAACGAGAATTAAAGACAGACGGTTACCGAATGCGTGATCTGATTCGTTTTGTGGTAACAAGTGAAGCGTTTCTGGAAAAGTAACGATCACATTTGCGACGATAAACCAATAGAACCATTTAAAACCACCCTTTCGATAAGGTGAATTGAAACATGGCAAGTTCAACCAAAATCCAACGACGAACTGTGCTCAAAGGCATTGCCGGTGCTGCTTTACCACTTCCACTTCTGGAAGCAATGGGAAAAGAAGTAGTAGAAGATACGCCTCGCCGTTTCTGTGCCTTGTATACCGCCAATGGAATGTCCCTGCCTAAGAACGAGCATGGTATTAACCAATGGAGCTGGTTCCCCACGACGGATGGTAAAGAATTTGAATTTGGTGAATCCACTAAGCCTTTATCCGAGTTTCGTAACCAATTGAGTTTCATGGGAGGGCTCTATCACTCAGCTGGCCCGAAAGCCGACCCACATACCTGTTCGGACATGTGGCTTACCGGCGCTCAATTACATGATCCTGAACCAGGCACGTATAACACCATCGCATTGGATCAGGTCGTGGCACAACATACGAAACAATACTGCCGTCAACCGTCGCTGGTCCTTTCGGTCGATGCAGGCGTTGGATTCCTGTCTCGTACCGGCACGATTTCGTATAACGTTCAAGGAAAGCCGATTCCGGCAGAGAACAATCCACGACGAATCTTTGATCGACTATTTCGAGGCGACAAAGCCTCGATGGAAACAGAACGTGAACAGCTGAACAAACGGATTAAGCTGGTGGATGCTGTTTTGGAAAATGCGAGGGCCTTGAATAAGAAACTTGGGAAGTCTGACCGCCAGAAAATGGAACAATACCTGACTTCTTTGGACGAAGTCGAAGCACGCCTAATCGCGTCGGAACGTTGGATCGACATTCCACTCAAAGAACAGGATTATACGCATCTGAATCTATCTGCCACCAATGAAGGCGAACCGGCAGACTACTACCGAAATATGTTCGACCTGATTGCCTTGGCATTTGATGCTGACATTACTCGTAGTGTTGCCTTTATGCTCAATCGTGAAGACGGTATGGGAATCAGTGATACTTTCCCATTAAAACTGGGCCTTACAAGAACGCATCACAGCCTTTCGCATGCCGGTGATAAAGACGGACAAACACAGTTTGCGAAATATGACCGATTCCTAAGTGAGCAACTAGCCTACTTCTTTAATCGCCTAAACGACTTTAAAGATCATCACGGATCCGTTTTAGATAATAGTATCGTGCTCTATGGCTCTGGCTGTAGTACCACTCACTACCCCAAAAACCTGCCCACTATGGTCGTAGGTGGTTCCAATATGGGGCTCAAACACGGTAGTCATTGGCGAGACGGAGATACCTTGATGTGTAATATGTATCTAAGCATCCTGCACAGCATGGGCATTCGTCTCAACAGCTTTGGTGACAGCACCGGAACCCTCAATAACTCCATCTTCTCTGTGTGAGACAACAGAGATCGCCTGCGGGCTGCCTCGCAACTAACGGGATGGCCGTGTTCGTCCGGATGCAATTATCTCTGCTAAATGCTCTTTCATGCGTTCGGCAATTTGAGGGTGCTGAGCAATAACGTTTTTTGATTCCGTAGGATCTTCTTTTAGATTAAAGAGCATATACGGAGGAACTTTAACGTTGGCCAATTTCTGCTCCACGACGACATTTCGAGCAGTTTTTCGGTCATACCGGTGAAGTTTCCAATCTCCTTCAAGCAATGCGTAGGTACCATTGTTTCCATTATTCTGCTGAACTAAATGATCACGGCCTTTTGCTCCCTCTTTACCTAATAAGGCTCGGATGATATTCATGCTGTCTAAGCAGGCATCTTTGGGCAGCCTCTGAGCTGTTAACGCTGCCAAGCTGCTTGCCAGGTCAATCGTACAAACTACCTCGTCACTCACTGCTGGTTTGACGATTCCACGCCAGTAAGTAATGAAGGGAGTTCGAGTACCCCCTTCGTAAACGCTGTACTTACCACCAGTGTAGGGCCCCGCAGCTCGATGATCTCCGAGTTTCTCCAGTGCAAAATCTTTGTAACCATCATCCATGACAGGACCGTTGTCGGAACAAATAACTATCAACGTGTTGTTAATAAGTCCCGACTCCTTCACGGCCTTGATGATTTCACCAACACACCAATCAAACTGCACGATCGAATCCGCTCGGAACCCAAGATCTGTTACCCCTTGAAAACGCTCATGCGGAATTCGTGGAACATGAATATCGTGAGAAGAGAAGAACAGAAAGAAAGGATTCGATTTATTCGCTTTGATAAACTCGACCGATTTTTCAACCCACTTATCTGCTAAGTCTTCATCTCGAAATCGAGCGGCATGTCCGCCGGTGTAAAATCCGATTCGACTAATACCGTTATGAATGGTCGAATTGTGGCCATGAGACCAGTCCATTTTTAAGGTACTACGGTGAGTGATACCCGTCGGGTGATCTTCACTCGGCTTCATCTTACCTACCCATAACGGATCTTTGGGATCCAGATTCAGAACACGATGGTTTTGCACATAAACCTGAGGAACACGGTCATTGGTAGTCGGCAATAGGAAGCAACTATCAAATCCAAGTTCCAAGGGGCCAGGTTTCAGCTCACCATTCCAATCAGGTCCAGCGTCACTTCCTAATCCCAAATGCCATTTACCCACGACGGCCGTAGCGTAACCAGCCTTCTTCATCACATCCGGGAGCGTAAAGAGATCGGGATCAATGACTGCCGGTGAATTGGGAGGAGCGATACCTGTTCCGGGAGTTCGAAATGCGTAGGTGCCGGTCAACAGGGAATACCGAGTCGGTGTGCAGGTAGAAGCCGAGCAATAACCATTGGTAAAGCGAATACCGCCAGCCGCCAGTTTATCTATTTCAGGCGTTTCAAACGAATCCGCACCATAACAGGACAGATCGCCAAATCCCAAGTCATCCGCCATGATGACAATCACGTTGGGCTTTGCAAATGGGGCCGGCTGTTCCTCAGGAATCGCCAAAGCCGATTGAATAAAGAATAAGGTAAGCGTGAAAGAGAAAAGCTTTTTCATCATGGATTGCACTTCATCAACATAGACAAGATAAGACGCGTGGATACCTGAAAGCACGAATCCACCGCCCATAAGATACCACAGTTTATCGTAACTACCGAGACGGGTGATCGATTAACGAGTGAGGGCAGGGTCCGTCGCAGGCGAGTATTCAGGATTCGGTACCGGCAGCTGTGCCTCGATTTCTTCGAGGTAATTCATCAATTTTGCTTTAAGTTGTTGAGTCATCTCGGGATAGCGTTTAGCTAAATTTTCTCTTTCGGCTAAGTCATCACTTAGCTTGAACAATTGAGTCTCTTTAGATTCCCAGAAGTAGTGTAATTTGTAGTTCTCGGAAACAACGGTGGAGTCTGGTTTGCTCTTCTTTTCATGCTGGTAATGAGGCCAGTGAAAATATAGCTCTTCACGTGGCCGTAATACACTGGCTTCAGGTTGACGAAGCAATACTGGCAACAGGCTTCCTCCTTCAACCTGATCATCCAATTCCTTAACGCCAACGATATCACAAATTGTCGGTAGGATATCCCAACCAATGGCCGGTGTACGGGTATATGAACCGGCTTCAATCCCGGGCCCCACAATCATCAACGGAACACGAACGCCTGCTTCCCACAACGTTGCCTTGCTTCCTCGTAACGGTCCATTTACATTTCCCGGATCTTCGGTTGGATACGTTCCATTATCTGCTGTAAATATGAGATAAGTGTTCTTGCCAATTCCCAGCCGTTCCACGGCATCCAACAGATTCCCGAGCGAGCGATCAAGCTCTTCAATCATCGAACCATAGGCGACGCTATCGTGCCGTCTTCCTTTCTTACGACCCTGTAATTCAGCAATCGTGTCTGCTGTAGCCTGATAACCCAGATGGGTCGCATAGTGCGAAACCTGTAAATAAAACGGCCTTTCATCACGAACCTGTTGCTCCATAAATCGAATCGACGAACGTGTCATACTAAACGCTCGTTTTGGATCATCCGGTAAGTTGGATGGTACAGTCCCCTCTCGATTGCTTGTCGTTCCATCACTAACGTCAAAGCCATGAGCTTCCGGACCACCTCCGTTCAAATGCCACTTCCCGAAGTGAGCCGCCCGATAAGATCGATTGTGCAGCTTCAAGAGTTCCGGAATCGTAGAAAGTTCCGGATCCAGTTGGTTCACATGTTGAGGAGGGTTGAGCTTATTGCCTTCGTAAAGCCTGCCACTGTTACGATCCACAATGTCACTCATGTGCATCGCTGCCGGACTGATTCCGGTCAATAACGCGGCCCGCGAGGGGGAACAGTTCGGGTGAGCCGAGTAAGCCTGAGTAAAACGCATCCCCGCATTGGCGACACGCTCCATATTAGGAGTGCGGAAATAATCGCTAGCAGACTCTTTAATACGGGGGTCTACGCGAATCGAGGTCGTGCCCCACCCCTGATCATCCGTCAGGATGACAATAAAGTTGGGGGCGTCTTTATCTCCCGAACTTGCCTGTTCGTCCTTACCCGGGTTTACCTTTTCACCCAATCTCTGAACTCGGACATTGGTTACTTTACCACCATAACGAAAGTCATCTCCGTAATTGCCAACATTGCTCTGAGAGTCATCGTTGATGCTTAAACCATCCTGAGGTTGTACCGGAATCAAACCACCACAGTCCCCCGTCACCAAAGTCGTGCCATCGATTGCCAATAGTAACTTACCTCCAGCTCTCAGATTCGCTTCGATTTCCACAGGCCCTTTGCCTTCCAGGGTCGGGGTGGTGAGCTCAGTCACTTTGCCGTTGATTCGTATATTGAACGTGATCTTCCGATCTTTGATGTGCAAGCTGATACCCTGAGAACTTCCACCTTGAGCAACAATAACACCGTTCTGATCGAGAGTTGAAATCTTACATGCCAGCTTAACTGGCTGTTTCGCAATCTGAGCTTCTTTTACCGCTTGAACATTACGTTGTTGAGGATTGGTTTGTGGCATTTGTCCCAACCAGTCTTCCCAACGATAACGCAAGTCATCCAGGCGTGTGGGCTGATCTGCAATCATATTAGTTGTTTCAGCAGGGTCACGTTCTACGTTGTACAACTCCCACGGTTTTCCAGCCAACGCAGAGATTTTCCATTGACGATGGCGGGCTGCACGGCCTCCCATGTGTTCAAAAAAGAGCATTCGCTCCGGATCAGCCGATTCGCCGTTGAGCAAGCCCACCATGCTTACGCCATCCATCGGAAATTCCTCTGCCGACTTGGCTCCTGCCAACTCTAAGCAAGTTGGAGCAATGTCCATGACATGTCCCAGATCTTTTGAGATATTCCCTCCACGTTCTTTCAGGCCTGCAGGCCAGTGAATAATAAATGGGGTTCGACACCCACCTTCATAGCTCTCCTTCTTCCAATACTTGAGCGGGCTATTAGCCGCATTAGCCCAGGCTGGACCCAGACCGGTATAGCTTTCAGCAGAACCTAATTTGTACCTATTCTCAGGCAGTTTTAATTCACGTTCCCGATGAGCAGTTTTCCCGTCCCGTGTTTCTCCATTTCGGTCATACCCGGCATAACCTGGTATCTCCGGGGAGGCTCCATTGTCGGACAAAAAGAAAATAACGGTATTGTCGTATTCACCTGATTTCTTCAATGCATCCAAGATGCGTCCAATACCCTGATCAACGCTGTCGACCATCGCCGCGTGAACTTCAAATTTATTAGCTTGATATTCCTTTTCGTCATCAGACAAATCATTCCAGGGCGTGCCTCGGTCAATCACTGGATCGATAGGCACATTGGGAAATAGCTTCATCTTGCGTTGTCGCATAAAGCGATCCGTCTTCAGTTGTTCCCAACCGGCATCATACCTGCCGTCATATTTTTGAATCACGTCTGGCTTCGCATGCAAAGGCCAGTGAGGAGCGGTATAGGCCACGTACATAAAGAAGGGTTGGTCGTCGTCCTTCTCGAATTCTTCGATGTAATTAACGGAATAGTCAGTAATCGCATCAGTCAGATAGTAGCCTTCGGGAACATCCGGCACGGGGTGATTTCCATGAACCAAAGAGAATGGGTCAAAGAAATCCACCACTCCCCAGATCACGCCATAATAGTGATCAAATCCACGCTGAGTAGGATAGGATCGCGGGTCCGCAAACGGTATCCCCAGATCGACCTGATGATTCATCCAACCAATTCGATCCTGATCCACAGAGGTCGTGGCTAATTCAGATAAATGCCATTTACCCGTCATGGCCGTTTGATAACCTACGTCTTTCAAACGCTCTGCCACTGTTGGAACTTCAAGATCCATCGTACGGCCATTGCGTCCCAAACCAACACGGTGCGGGTAACTTCCCGTTAATAAGCTAGCCCGCGTCGGACAACATCGTGCACAGTTGTAGAACTGACTAAAGCGAACACCATGATCGGCCAGTTGATTTAAGTTGGGCGTTTCAATTTCACCTCCAAAACATTGAGGGTCTGAATATCCCATATCGTCTACAAGAATCACTAAGAAATTGGGACGTTCAGTCGCGAACACAGCTGAAGAATAGAGGAGAATTACAAGAGGAACAATACTTCGCATAGAACGCCTGTGGTAACTGTAAAAAGAAAGTTTTAGTAGTTTGCTAGTGTTTGCAGTAATTATAGTCCACTGAAGTTATCCAGTCGCCAACCGGTTAAAAAGGACGGTCAGGGTTTCAAAATCCCGAGCATCTTTCTGAATCCCAACTACATCGACACACTTTTGCAAAACGCATAAATCCTTTTCTGTGTCACGTGGTGCGTTTCTAAGGTCATTTTAAACGTTGCTCGAAGACGCCATAAATTCTGGATTCATCTGTAGTTTCTGAATTAATCTGAAAAGTCCATAGATGGTGCTTGACACCATTATTTCTCTCCAAAAGTAGAAATCGCTCCATTCTATGACACAAAACAAAAAATCCTATAATCCCCGATTGCAGGGGATGAAAACTTAAAATAAACTACACACTTCTGAGGGAGATTTTGCTCCCATTCCGGAAACTATTCCCCTGTAGCTCAGTTGGTAGAGCAGGCGGCTGTTAACCGCCTTGTCATAGGTTCGAGTCCTATCGGGGGAGCTCTTCTTGATGATGGCTGCTGGTAAGCAATCCAGCAGCCATTTTTTGTGCCCCCACCGTCGCCATATTTGCAAGCATGTCAAAGGGTTAGCGGAATTCGGGCGTCAGCTCGCCAAAGTTTTCAACAATCCATTCGAGATACTTGGCACACCTCGCTTCGATCCGCCTTTTCTGGTCGGAGGCATCATCTGCATGCACTGCACTTAAGGTCGCCAGCAGAAGGGTGGTAAGGAGTGTGCAGGTGGTTAGATTCAGGTTTATTCTTCATTACGATTGCTACCTCTTTCGAAACAGTTCTGACATCACGAGTTGTTCGATCACCGTGCGCAGTCGATAGCCATCATGCCTGCTGGCTTCGGCGATAGCTTTGATTTGCGGGCGATCGTCAATTGTCATAACACGCCTCAATGCGAAGGTGGCGAGTTGATCGACGAAAGCTTCCGCGAACCGATCGGGGTCGCCGGCGAGTAACTGCTTGAACTCCTCTGGGTTTTCGTAGGCGCGACCATCCGGAAAAATCCCGCGGGCGACGACAGGTGGATCATTGCCCAGACCTCCGGCGACTCTCTCGTGTGTCCGCCAGCGACCGATAGCGTCGTAGTTGTCGAATGCAAATCCCAGCGGATCGATCTTCTGATGACACGAAGCGCAGGTCGCATGAGTGGCGTGAGCTTCCAGTTGATCGCGAATCGTGGCTTTGGGTTTGTCACTCGGCGTCGGCTCAAGCGGTTCTACATTAGGAGGCGGCGGGGGCGGCGTGCGACCAAATATCGCTTCGGAGACCCACACGCCTCGATGCACCGGGCGATGCCGGGTGCCATCGGACGTTAGCGACAGAACCGAAGCATGCGTCAGAACCCCGCCGCGGTGATCGTCAGGAGCAAGCGTGACGCGGTGAAAGCCGGATTTTGCCGGCAGGTCAATTCCATAGTGCATGGCCAGACGCGAGTTAATCACCGTCCAGTCCGAGGACAGGAACTCGCGGATCGACAGGTTCTTCGAAAACACTTCCCCGAAGACGCCAGTCGTCTCGCGGATCATGCTCTGTTCGAGCCATGCATCGTAATCCGGGTACAGCTCCGGATCGGGCGGAAACATGCCCACGCGATGAAGTTGTAGCCACTGACTTGGGAACGTATCTACGAAACGATTTGTCTTTCGATCCACCAACATGCGATGTAGCTGCGACCTCAGAATGTCTGGTTTATGCAACTGACCTTCGCCCGCGGCCTCGAATAATTCTTCGTCCGGCATCGAACTCCAAAGAAAGAAAGACAAGCGCGACGCGAGTTCCCAGTCGTTGAGATGCTGCCGCTGTTGAGAAGGCGAGCCCTCAACGATGTAATAAAAATTCTTCGACACCATCACGCCGGTCATGGCGGAAAGATACGCCGAACGAGAGTTCCCCCCCGCTGCAAGTTCCGATTCGAATACTTTCATATAGCGGTCAACTTCGACGTCAGTCGGCGGACGCCTCCAGGCCCGAGCCATGAAACGATTCAGGCAGGTTCGCGCCTCAGCGAGGTTGTCAGCCGAAGACGGAAACAATCCTTCACGCTTCTGCTGATCGGCTTCCGTCACGAGCGGGCCTTCGTACTCCAGCCAGTCAACCAGCAGCATGGGGAAGATCGGCCGCGGCGTCTCTTCGTCCGTGAACAGCTTGTAGCCCTTCGGCACAATGTGGATGTCGGCCAGACGTGTCACCGACTTCGGCGTGGAACCAAGCGTGTGTCCGTCGTCCAGCTTGCCGGGTGCCTCGTTGGTCAAACGAAAGCCGCCTTGCGGCAGAAAGGTTTCGATTTCGATGACAGTCGGTTTTTCTTCCGAAGCAATGACATCGCGACCTGCTTCGGCACGCTTGAGGCTGTTATTCCAAATGGAAATCCGCGGCAGCCGGCCCTTGAACGATGGCAGGGCGCTTAACTGAACACGAATCCGATACAGCCCCGGATGCCGGACATTGATATTTCCCTGATGCCAGCCAGGCAGAATCAGCCAGCGAGTTGGAGCCTCGGCTGTCTGTCGCTGCTTCGAAGATTTCGGTGGCTGCGTGGGAAATGCCTGGTTCAGAACCGTCTCGGCCGCAGAAAGGTAACGTGTCACATGCGACGGCGAGAGTGAGAGCATCGATCCAATGCGATCGAACCCGTGCCAACGCGGATCCTCATTCAACGCCCCGGGCATACGGGCGTCGAAATGCACCGCGACCAAGTCATAGACCACGTTCGCATACTCATCCCGGCTGACCCGGTAATGCGACACGGGGCCGCGTTGAGCCATCCGCGCCGCGCGGCCTTCGTCGATCTGCGCGGAAATCCACTCGGCAACTTCGCCCAATTCAGCAGGCGACGGTTGCGGCTCGTCCTTAGGCGGCATTTCGCCGGAGTTGATACGAAACAGCACCTCGCCCCAACGTTGCGCGACCAACATGTCAGTAAGGTCGCGAGACAGTGTGTCGAGTTGGAACTCGCCTTCGTGCTTCTTCGCATCGTGACATCGCGTACAGTACCTCGTAAAGAAAGCTTCAACGCCCTTGCCGGAGTCCACGTCGTCGCCGAGTACGGTGATCGGGAGGAGAATCAGGCAGGCAGTGATCGGGATTCGTTTTATCACTTCGAGGCGCCTTTCAGTTTTGCCCCGGCAACCCTCATACGCACGCTGTAGAGCGAAGTACGAGCAGTGATAAATAGAGTCTTATAGTCGTCGCCACCAAAGCAGACATTGGCTGGCCCTTCGGGAACATCGATCTGTTGCCGCTCGTTGCCGTCTGCATCGTAGATATGCACCTTGCCGCCGTGTGTTGCGTAGAGGTTCCCCTGCGCATCCACCGCCATTCCGTCGCTGCCTGAAGCGATCTGAAACAACTTCTTCCCGAGATTTCCTTTGTTGTCGATTTCGTAGCACTGAATGCTGGCCGGAAGCTTGTGGAAGTCCGGATCGGGATGTCGCTTGTGGCCGCCAGTATCCGCGATGTAGATACGTGATTCATCAGGCGAGAACACGATCCCGTTCGGCATCGCCAGATTCTTATGGACGACCTCGACCTTGCCAGTCTTCGGCTCAAGTTTGTAAACCCAGTGCCCCGGAATCTCATGCGATCCAGTCAGTCCCCATGGCGGATCTGTAAACCATAAAGTTCCATCGGACCGGATTGCCACATCGTTCGGCGAATTGAACCGTTTGCCGTCAAAGCGGTCCGCCAGCAGAGTTGTACTGCCGTCGGCCTCGATGCGAATGACGTTTCTTGCCTTGTGCTGGCACGAGATGATTCGTCCCTGCAGATCAAGAATGTTGCCGTTGGCCTGTTCGCTATCCCGATAGACCGACAGCCCGTCCGCTTCACTCCATTGCATGAGCTTGCTGTTGGGAATGTCCGAAAAGACGAGTTTCTTCTCGCTGGGAAGCCAGACCGGCCCCTCCGTAAACTTCATTCCGCCGGCCAGCTTTTCGACTTTGGCTCCTTTGGCGACCAACTGCCTGTCGTCATCAGCAACGACTGTGGAAGCCGCAAATAGGACAATCAGAAAATGCAAAATAATACGACTCATATTTAACTCCAATTTAAGGGTGTTACTCAGCAAGGATCACCTAGAACGGCAGTACCATTCTTGCGCCCTGCTCCTGTTCCTCGCGGGATGTAATGCGTTCTTCTGGCGGCACTGAGACCCACTTCCAGTTCTCTGACTTGACGCGAACGCAACGCCCCGCCTTGTAGCCCGAAAGCAATTCAACAAACTGCAGCCGCAGCTGCACTCCGCTGCTACCGAAGGGCGGGTCTTTAATCTCTTTCCACTCGACGAGCTTTGCGAACTTCCGATCCGAGCGATGAATCCACGTGCGACGGGTCTTCTCTGCGACGGCGACGGCAATACGTTCGTCTTTGTCTCGGCGCAGGTCTTTAATCAGCTCGCGATCGACATCAAACAGCGTCAACGTGACGATGCCGCCACCAAAATCGAACGGTTCAACCTTGTCAATCCAGCCGGGCGCCCAGTGGTCTCGCTCGTAACGAAGGTGCCGTCGCCGCTGCATTTCGGTCGCGAAATTGCGACTGACGTCGTCTAGCCAGATGTCACCAATGCCGAACTCTTTCTGGCCCCAGTTCGCCGCCCAGGTCAGATTCAATTGGACGGTTGTGCCAATCTTGATGTCGGCAAGATCGCTCAGCCGACGGTCTTTCCAGATTCGCGTACGAGCGTCGATGTCGAACGTGTACGGCGTGTTGATGCCGTCTTGCGTTTTCGTTCCAGCCGGTTCGACATTGATCTTTTCGTTTTCCACGTCGATCGCGACCACTTTCCACGACTGCCCCTGCCGCTGATAAAAGCTGAAATCGTCCTCGAGCGAAATCGCGTGGTTATGTGGTACGGCAAACTTCTTGTGCTCGTCCGGCAACGGCGGAATAGTCTCTTCCTCACCCTTCGGTGGCACGAAGAAGTAACCATGCACATGAGTCCCCAGCGGAACATCCCGCAGTTCGGCGTGCGCTCCGTTGTATCGAACCGTTGCATAGGGCAGCAGAGCGAAATAGTGAGCTGGCCCCGACCAGTAATTGTCTTGCATCCGAATGGCGCCGCGCCGATTCACCGGATCGAGATAGACCAGTTCGCCGGCCAGATAGCGAGCCTTCGCAAAGGGCGCAAATTTCCCTGGATCCGGAACATAGTCGGTCGCATCCTGTGCCGCTGCGGTTGAGGCCATCATCGCAATGAGTGCGATCCCAGGCAGAAGTTGCTGAGTTGTCATCATCGTCCTGGCTAAGACGTCTTGCACTGCTTTCATGCTTCTACCTCCGACGCTGTGCTGTTGTTGTCCGCGAATCGTTCGACTGGCACTTCCATCTTCTGCGCCATCGTCAGCAGCAGATTGCTGAGATGGGCCTTGCTGTTGACGGCGCTGTGGTAGATGCCTTTGTGCTTGTCGTAGCCCTGAAAATCCTTGGTCAGGTTGTAGTCAACGTGCTGACCGTGTTTCAGTCCCAGCTTTGCTCCTCCGGCCAGCACCAGCGGCAGGCTCGCATTGCCGTGGCTGTGACCGTAAGCCATGCCACTGCCGTACAACGCCATCGTGGTATCGAGCAGAGGGCCGTCGGCGTCCTGCGTTTCACGCAGCCGGTCGAGGAAATAAGCGAACTGCTGGAAGTTGAAAGTGTCGCTCGCCAGCAGGTCACTAAGCAGCTTCGGATTACCATTGTGGTGTGAAAGCGAATGCCGATCCTGCTTGACACCGATTTCGGGAACGGCTGGGCCGGTGCCTTCGTTGCCGGTACTGAAGGTGGCCACGCGAGTCAGGTCCGTCTGAAACGCGAGCACGATGATGTCGTACATCGTGCGCAGATAATCACCGAGCTGCTCCAGCGAAATCGATCGGTTCATCCTGGAGCGATCCGCAGGTGCGACCTTGGGGCGAGGAACGTCGAGCCACTTATCCGCTCGCTGGGTACGCAGCTCGACTTCGCGAACAGAGGTGAGGTACTGCTCCAATCGCCCCTTGTCCGCCTTGCCAAGCTGGCGATCCAAAGCGGCGGCTTCGTCGATTACGGCGTCGAGAATACTGCCGCGCCTCTGCAGGCCGCGTCGCTGTTTGTCGACCCCGCCTTGGGGTTCTTCAAACAATTCGCGGAACACCACGCCCGGGTTTGCCTGAGCCGGCAGTCGGATGCCATCGGTGTTGTACGACAGCGAATGCCCCTGATTGCTCAACTCGATGGACGGGAATCGCGTCTGCGGCGCCGTTACGGTCGCCATCAACTGGTCAACAGAGATCGAGTTACGTTCGGCTTGTCCAATCTTCGCACCGGTCAGCCAAATGCTGCTGCAATTGTGATGATGCCCCAGTCCACGTGGATGGTACATGCCGCTGATCGGTGTGATCACGTCGCGGTGCTTCGACAGTACCTGTAAGGGCTTCGACATCTGGTAATCAGCCCCAGCCGTCGGCATCTGGTACTCGTACGTGTTGACTCCGTTGGGCAGATAAATAAACACGCTTCGGCGCGGCCGTTTGGTGTTCTCTGCGAACAGCGGCTTCATGCAATCCAGCAGAGGCAGGGCTAGTGAAACACCCAATCCCCGCAGCAGATGCCGGCGATCAAGCAGCCAGTTTTGGGAAAGGAAATGTGGCATATCGAGTTTCGTACATTAGTAGAAGCGAAGTCATTGGGGGGCCAACAATTAAGGAGCGAGTCGTAGTGGAATTCGTCAGAATTCCTGGCGGAGCAGGTTCGCAGTAGGGACATTTCTAGGCGAATCCACTACGTAACCATCGCACTATTCTAACAGAGATCAGGTACATGCTCATGCCACGAGATCACGTCCACCCTGCTCGATTGATATACAGGATTGCATTGACGACCTTGCGAAGATCGCCTTCGATGTTTTTTGCTTTTATACCGTGAGCAACGGCTCCAAAACTGACCACTGATCTTCGCTCAAATCTGATGGGTAAGCTACTCGTGACATTCGACATCTTTGTCCATCAAAATGATCTACCCCCCGGCCGCGGAACATCTTGGCAAAAACACCCCAATTCTCAGATAGCTTCCATAATCCCTAAGAGCTTCCTGACTTGGGAGCTTGCCCTCGCAGGACGCTGTTTCCTTCCATCAGTTCAGCCTGATCAAATGAGAATGACTCCTCCCAATCTGCAGGGTTAAATTGCCCACTGGCTGCATAGGAGTCGATTGCGTTCTGATAGGTCACCTTCAGGATATCAGCTTCATCAATCCCTCTTTCCCTCATGACAGCTGCACAATCTGGAACGGAGAGAGGGTTGCTCACTCCCCAATCCGCTGAACTATTGACAATAATGCGCTCAGAACCATATTCCTGGACCACGTTTGCCATTCGCTCTTTTCCCATCTTCGTGTCGGGATAAATGGTGAATCCTGTCCAGTATCCCCTATCGAGGACCTCCCTGACCGTTTCCTCATTGTTGTGATCAATAATTGCCATATGAGGTGGTACTTCATGCTCCTCCAACACATCCATACTCCTGAGTACGCCCTCCTTTTTTGCTCTGTGGGGAGTATGGACGAGAATTGGCTTCTCGAATTTTTTGCCAAGTTCAATCTGTAGCCGAAAGTATTTGTCTTCCGCATCGCTCTGGTCGTCATAGCCGATCTCTCCGATCGCGACGACACCATCCTTGACGAGAAACAGCGGAAGGATCTCCATTACTTCATCCGCAAGACGTTCATTGTTCGCTTCTTTGGAGTTCAGCCCGATTGTGCAGTAGTGACGTATGCCAAACTGCGACGCCCGAAATCGCTCCCAACCAATAAGCGACGAAAAGTAATCCTGGAATGTTCCGACCGACGTCCTCGGCTGCCCCAACCAGAATGCCGGTTCGACAACGGCAACAATGCCAGCTGCATGCATTCGTTGATAATCGTCGGTTGTTCGGGCACTCACATGAATATGCGGGTCGATATATGGCATAAACTATTCCTTGCGTAGATCAGGTTTAATTGTATTCAGTTGAAGCTGGCAGCTTTCCGTTAGCTGCCGTTCACACAGTTCGACCACAGCACTAGGGACTGAGCGATGAGCACTGTGTCTCTCTCGAACGTATTGAAAAATGGTCTCTGAGAGAGCCGAATTATGTCTTTCATGCAATCCAACTATTTGAGCAATGTTACACCCAACAAAAATCGTCTTAAGCACCATCTGATTCCACTGATTCTCAGAGAAGTGCTCTTGAGGGAAGGGATTGTTAAGTGCCAGAGCGGAAAAAACAGGCACGATATTGGTTCGCGCAGCTTCCGTCGCAATATAAAGAAAACGCTCCGGTGATTTCAGCAATGGCAAAACCGATATAATCAGCTGCTGTTCTTGCACATCAGCAGTTTGGTAGAGCCTCTCGAGAAGTAGAACGAAATCTTCGCATTCACCGGACCATGACCTGCAAGTCTCCTCAAGTGCCATAGACTTCATCAAATCTTTAAGAGGAAGTTCCATGAGATGGGAGTACGCTGGATACTTATTGCTGAGCTCTTGCGACACAGGAGTAGCAGCGCACTTCGCACCAATCATTGCCCAAACTTCAACAAGTTCGGATGGCCTAGTCGATTCTCTTGCAGCTCCAAGCGCAGAGTTACTGAGAGCCTCACAGTCGCTCTCTAATAGACGTTGCTGGTAGATTTCTCGGTAGTTGGTCGCATAGTCAACAGAGCTGGAATTCTCACGCATTAGCCGCCCCGTGCCTCGATAACTCAATGAATGTCTGGGATAGTCATCAATGCCGCCACCTATTGATATCTATTTTGCGGCTAGTACACGCAACATGCAGTAGCATTGCATATGCCTTTATTTTAACGAGCATCACTAAACGCTGTCAACAATGAGTCCTAGCGACGGATCGTTGGTGGATGGACGATCGTTGCCAGCTCGATCAATGCCGAACCAAGGTTTCTGGCGAATCGAATAAGTCGATTCTTCTCGAGCTGAGACAAGTTCAGACGCTTTGGTAATCGGCTTCGCAGGATCTGATCTTCGGCCTTCAAGTAGCTTACTTGCCTAGCCAATTCCTATTCCGTGGACTTGGCGATTACGAGCATCAAAGAAGTGTAAACGTTTCGGAAGCTCGCCATCGAGGTTATGCTGTGTTTTACGTGGAAAGTCGCCAACGGAGCGAGCTGCGGTAATACAAATCGTGATCTTCAGTTCTGCAACTGTTAACGGAAAGAATTTGAACTATGAACACAATAAGATTGGCAACCTTATTGATGAGTATGGCACTACTCGTATTAACAGTGTTCATGCACTCCGAAAAGTACGGAGCGACGCTACTTGCCGATGAGCTTTCCTCCAAACCACAATTACGTGAGGTAATTGTCAGTCACACGGATGAAAACGGTATTTTTCAGCTTTACCGCATGAAAGAGGATGGAACAGAAAGTCGCCAACTAACAAAGGGCGATTATCATTGTGTGCAACCAGCTTGTTCTGCTGATGGGAAGAAAATCATTTTCGTAAAAAGAAGCAACATGGGAATGGCGATTTGGCTCTGTGACACAAATGGTAAAAACGCCAAAGAACTCATCAAATCAGAAAGAATACTGTTGCCTTCCTGGTTGCCAGACGCAACACACATTGTTTGGATGAGTGTCGGCCCGTTACAAAGAAATCAAGATCCTGCCAGCAACAGCCAGCTCCGCATCATGAACACCGAAACGGGGGAATCACGCAGGTTATTCAGTCATCCGGACCAAATTAAGTTCAATAATGCGATGCCCTCCATCTCCCCGGATGGCACAAAAGTCGCCTTTGTTTCAGACCGAAGCGGAACCTTCAGAATTTGGGTGAGCAAACTTGACGGAAGTGATGCCAAACTTATTTCACCAACACCTTTAGAGCAGGACAACATTCTCAAACTGCCTCTCGAGCAGAAAGTCCCTACCTGGTCACCCGACGGTAAGTGGATAGCCCACTGGGAAGGCGTGGAGATGATTCACATGAGCCCGTTTACCGGGATCAATAATCCAAAGCGGGATCAGCAGATTGCTGCGACATTCCATGTCTGGGTGGTGGGTAGTAATGGCAAGAACAGACGAAAGGTTGGACGTGGTGACGACCCTACATGGTCTCCAGATGGATATGTGACTCGAGCTTTCCCTGATCCCCAAAGGGGCGGCCCCAAAGTTATGGTCGAATCGAAATCCGGGGAAAAGGAATTGCCGATCGTGCCTCGACATCAAAATTGGGCGCGATTTACCTGGTTACCGCTGAGCATAGGCCAGTCCGAAGAATAGCTAATACGAAGCGAACCGAACAGGTCTGAGTTCAATAACAGCACCGCTCCCATGCAGCTCAATTGTTGTCCTTCTACGCATCAAACCTATTTCTACGATACGACCAGTTTACCCTATTGCAAACATTTTGCATCTGTAGTTAAATTGCATTTAAAGCATCTTTTTCGTCTGCGAAGGCTTTGATCGACCGAAAATATAGATCAAAATCACTCCCCTTTTGCATCGTTATCTCAGTCAATTACCGGAATTGTAAATGGATTCTAATAACCTACCCTCCACACAATCTCGCCTGCCGGTCACAGTGCTTAGCGGTTTTCTCGGAGCTGGTAAAACCACCATGCTCAATCACATTTTAACCAATCGGGAAAAAATGCGAGTTGCGGTAATCGTCAACGACATGAGTGAGGTCAATATCGATGCTTCGCTGGTACGTGATGGCGGTGCCGATCTATCCAGAACTGAAGAACAACTTGTCGAAATGACCAATGGCTGCATTTGCTGTACGCTTCGTGAGGATTTGCTCGTGGAGGTGGGGCGATTGGCAAAAGAAGGTAGGTTTGACTATCTGTTAATCGAATCGACTGGAATCAGTGAGCCTATGCCCGTCGCAGAAACCTTTACGTTTGAAGATGAAGAAGGCAAAAGTCTCTCCGAAATCGCTGATTTGGACACGATGGTTACTGTTGTCGATGCCGGAAACTTTATGAAGGATTTTGGTTCTTGGGATGACCTGACGGATCGGCGAATCGGATTGAATGAAGAAGACGACCGAAACATTGTTGATTTGTTGGTCGAACAGGTCGAATTTGCGAACGTGATTGTCATCAACAAGACCGATCTGATCTCCCCTTACGACCTTGAACAGTTAGATCGGATTATCCAAAAGCTTAATCCGAATGCTTTGGTCTTACATTCGACGGAGAGCCGTGTGCCGTTGTCGGAGATTCTGGGAACCAACCGATTTCAGTTGGCAGAGGCAGAGACCATGCCGGATTGGCTGGCCGACCCCCGGGGAGAGGAACAAACCGAGACAGAAGAATATGGCATCTCCAGTTTTGTTTATCGCCGCAATCGCCCGTTGCACCCAAAGAGATTCAATGATCTGGTAATCAAAGGTGATCTTGATGAAGGTTTCTTCGCGGGAATTCTTCGTAGTAAAGGATTGCTGTGGCTTGCATCAAGGCATGACTGTGCTTTTGACTGGTCTCAAGCAGGTTGCTCCATCCGTTTGAATCCTGCGGGGTATTGGTGGGCTGCTGCCCCTGAAGATGAGTGGCCGGAAGATGAGGATCAGATCGCTGAGATTCGCGCCAACTTTGTTGGTGAATATGGAGATCGCCATCAGGAGTTGGTTTTTATAGGCCAAAATTTGGATCAACATCTGATCGAGAGCATGCTGGACGACTGTTTATTGACGGATGAGGAGTTCGTTCAGGGCCCGGCCGTTTGGGAACAATATGAGGATCCTCTAAGGCCTCTGGAATCTGAAAATGAGGCGAACGCACTATGACTACCACAACAAATAAAAAAGATTATGACGTTATCGTTGTCGGCGGTGGTGCTGCTGGATTAGGGGTATCGATCGCTCTTAGTCATGCCGGAATCGAAGATTTTATTGTGCTTGAACGACACGTCGTCGGTGCATCTTTTGCCTTATGGCCTGCCGAAACAAGGTTCATAACCCCATCCTTCCCGACTAATTCGACTGGCATGCTTGATTTGAACTCAATTGCTATAGGGGTTTCGCCTGCATACAGCCTAGAAGTTGAGCACCCTACAGGCCCGGAATATGCACTACACCTCCAAGGTGTCGCCAGTTATTTCCAGTTGCCGATACAAGAGAATACCGAAGTTAAAAGAGTCACCAAAATCGGTGACGAATTTGTTGTTGATACTACAGATGATACGCTACGAGCCAAACATGTTATTTGGGCAGCGGGTGAGTTTCAGTATCCGCGTCTGAATGGGTTCGATGGTATCGAGTTGTGTCGCCATACGGCAACCATCGCCAGTTATCAAAAGCTTGAAGGCGACGACTTTCTCATTGTCGGCGGCTACGAAAGTGGCGTTGACGCGGCATACCATCTGTCAAAACGCGGTAAGCGGGTGCGAGTATTTGACAAGGATTGTCCTTGGAAAGAAGAAAGTTCCGATCCAAGTATTGCTTTGTCTACTTATTCGGTGGAACGAATGCGGAAACAGTGGTTTAAGGACAATGTAGAACTTTATCCCAATACTCCTATCCGATCCGTAGTAAAACTGGACGATCTTTACGAAGTAACCACCCATGATGGAAAAAAATTCCAATCCCCGGTACCGCCGTTAATGGCTGGCGGGTTTGATGGAAGTCACAAATTAGTTGCAGATTTGTTTGAAAAGCGTGACGATGGCTTCCCGCTACTAAGCGAAGATGATGAGTCAACTATCGTCCCTGGCATGTTTCTCTGCGGTCCGACAGTTCGCCATCAAAACCATGTATTCTGCTTCATCTATAAGTTTCGCCAGCGTTTTGCAGTTGTTGCAAAAACGATCGCCACTTCGCTGGGATTACCCGCAGAGGAGTTAGAAAAATATCGGATGTGGGGGATGTACCTGGATGACCTCTCTTGCTGTGGTGAGGAGTGTGTATGCTAAGTGTCAATGGTGAGCGAGAACCTTCATCAGCTTCCGATAAATTAATCTCTGGCGAGGATTCAGTCGAAGCCTGCACATCTAAAAAATGGCAAGCGAAAATCTTTTGTATCGAATGGCTGGGACAAACGCTCGCAAGTCTTTGCTGGATAGCTAGTGTGCTAACTTACGGAATTACCTCCGCAGGTGATTGGTTACAGTTGTGCGCTGCCTCAGCGTGGCTAGTGGCAAACATTGCATCTGCCTTGACAGACCAAAAACCATAAAATGCGTACGCAAATTCCTGGGAATACTTCCATTGTCTCGGATCGCAACCTCATTGAACACGCGATTGCCCTTTTAAGTCAGGAAGTCTGGTGCTGGGGGCGGGATATTCTTCGGCCCAAAGGTAACTATCTACTAGAGGTTGGCTTTCAGCGATTTGAACCCCCGGCAAGTCGCAAAGAGTGTTCCAGCGTTTACTCGCTAAAGTTACCAGGCGAACGAGTTGTAGTGCTTCGCGGATTCGGCGTGTTCTATGGAGACCCTCGATTAGGAGGTATTTTCCTACCTCGTTATGAATTTCGTCCGCTGTATACAAAGTGCTCAGAATTGAACCAACTGCCTTGGTTACATGCTGACCTGCCAGAGCTTTGTTTCCCAACTGAGCTAGAGCGAGAAAAATGTGCTGCATTAACCCTCGATCTGATTGATTGGATAAGGAGTTACGAAGTAAAGATCGCGGAAACGTTAGGTGTCGAATATCGTCAGTCAACATTAGTTCAATGGGACAATGGCGAGAGGCCCGTCATTCCAGCGGAGGATATACCGCGTGAGTGGCGATTGCTTGGGATTGCAATAGCTGCAGATCTTCGAGCTATGCTCTCGGATCATTATGCAGACAAAAGCGAGGTTTCATGAATATTTCGCTTAAAGAAAATACTCACAGCCGCAAAACAACCCGCGTGGGACAGGGTTGGTGTATGCCGCAACAAATCCTGCGATTCGGTGGCCAGTTAATGGAGCAGCAACTCTGGTGTTGGGGAAGAGACGTGGAGCGGGTTGAAGGCAACTTATTGATGGAGTTTGGCTTTGAACGTCATCGAGAGTGTGAGATTGATCCTCAGTCTACTTGCTATCGATTGGACTGCGACGAATTGCACGTCTGCCTGTGGGGATTTGGGATGTTTTTTGGAAGACGAGATCTTGGGGGGCTCTTTGTCAACCGTTTCGACTTCCGGCCAGGCTGGGCTCCGATTGAGTCACTCGCTGAGGGAATCCACTGGCCGCAAGAACTACCGGCGTTCACGCGACCACGAGGAAGGTCCCAGTGGCTGCGTGCTCGAGAACTCTGGTCTGGATTACTAGGCTGGATTGCCGACTATGAGGCATGGGTCCAGAACGCGAATGGCGAGGCTTACCGTTCTAAAACCGTAGAAACATGGTTACGTCCGTTCGTCAGAGCCGAGAAAATGTCGGCGGCATGGGGTTTTCTCAGTCGGCAGGACTGGAGCCAACAGGGTAAGCCAATAAGTCAATTACTGAAATGCTACAAATTACCTGCAGAGACCAAATGAAAAAGTTACCAGTAACCGTACTCTCCGGATTTCTCGGAGCAGGAAAGACCACTCTTCTCAATCATGTTTTGGCAAATCGTGAAGGTTTACGAGTTGCGGTAATCGTCAACGACATGAGTGAGGTCAATATCGATGCGCAACTGCTCGTGGGTGGTGAAGCGGCGTTAAGTCGGACAGAAGAGAAACTTGTGGAGATGACTAATGGTTGCATCTGCTGTACGCTACGTGAAGATCTCCTGGCGGAAGTAGCCGATTTAGCAGCTGAAGGTCGATTTGACTATCTGTTAATAGAGTCGACAGGTATTTCTGAACCAGCTCCTGTAGCGGATACTTTTACCTTTGCAATTGGTGACGGAACCCCACTATCGGAAGTTGCCGAGCTAGATACTATGGTTACGGTTGTAGATGCAGCTAACTTCTTAGAAGACCTTCGAATTGGAAAGGATTTGAAAAGTCTTGATCAGGCAGCTACAGAGGATGACCCCCGTACAGTCGCAGATCTTTTGACCGAACAAGCAGAATTTGCCAATGTCATAGTTTTGAACAAAACAGATCTTATTGATGCGGATACATTGGGAACTATCGAAGGCTTTATTGAGCATTTAAACCCGCATGCACTTAAATTGCGTTCAACGTTTGGTCGTATAGAACCTTCGAGAATTATGGGGACGGGTCGCTTTGATTTTGAGATCGCTAAACAGAGTAAAGGGTGGCAACTTACATTGCGAGATGATGGAGCAAGCGAAGTTGAAGAATACGGTATCGCCAGTTTTGTGTACCGCTCAAGACGCCCATTTCACCCACGACGCTTTCATGATGTTCTCAACCAAGACTGGGAAGGTGTATTGCGAAGCAAAGGTTTCTTCTGGCTGGCCAGTCGACTAGAGAAAATTGGCGTTTGGTCACAGGCGGGTCGGGTTGCACGTTTGGATTTTGGTGGATTTTGGTGGGCCGCAGTTCCTCGTGAACACTGGCCGGACTCCCCTGTAATCGAAGCAGAAATGGAAAAGATATGGGATCCGGAGGTGGGTGACTGTCGTCAAGAATTGGTTTTCATCGGCATCAATATGAACGAAACTGCCATCGATGAGGCACTCGAAAAATGCCTACTGACTGACAGCGAAGTTGCCGAAGGGATTGAAGCCTGGATGAAATTGGATGACCCTTTCCCAGCGTGGAATTTGACTATCGAGGAAGCGCTCGCTGCAAATTCCTAAGGAAATCCGCCACACGACGGCAGGCGATTTTCAAGATTAACCGAAATGAAGTAATAGCCTATTCAATGTTGGGTCTGCAAAATTAACAGGCCACCAAGTCCGGGAAAGCCATCCTGAGATATGATCGAAGTCGGCAACCACACTGAAGCTATTACTTTGATAACGCAAAAGTTAACTTAATCGTGTTGGGATGCGTACGATTCTCTGACGTGTCTTAAGGTGTAATTAATCCACAGCGTTTGCTTAAATTGGCTTGGTATTAATTATCCCATCACTTCAACAGTAATAGCCTTCATCAAGCGTTAATGCGTCCATGTCCAACACTAGCTGCTTCCATGCTAAATGACCGTCCTCAGCCATAAGAAGGAATTCTAAATTGATATCCGAACCGGCTTCATAAAATGCACCACTGAGCTGTGACTTGATTTTTGTTGAGTTATGGCAAAAACCACTCATGAAACCATGCCGCTGCGAATTGCGATTAGGGAAGAGAGTCACAACAAAAAAGTCGGTCCCACTAGTCATTGAGCTCATTTTAAAACTCAGCTGGCAAAGGTCTTCAGAGACCTGAACACTTCGCAAACGTCCAGTTGACGCTTCCTTAGATTTATAAGAGTGAAGTCTGTTCGATATCATTGAATTTTCCTCTCATAGAAAAACCTGGTGAGGGGGCCAATGTGTAGCTCCAAATGTCCCCCTCTACCAGGGTACTTCTCTAATAGCCGGAGCACGGCCGGTGTAAAACAATTGCAAATGGCATGCCAAACACAGAAGATTCAACTAAGTTACTTGGGTAGAGCTAAATAATAGGCTAAATACAACTGTCTAATGCATTCCCGGTATGTTTCGATTGATTATAAATTTGCTCAAAAAATGTGCTAACAGCCTGTGTAACAGGCAGCCATGGACAGACAAAATCTATAAATCAGCTAAGTGTTTAAGAAGAATCTTTGCTGTAGGAGCGTCAAGTAAGTCCACTTCGGCAATGAATCTTACGTGCTAACGCATTGAAAGTTTTGTCAAAGACCAAGCTGATTTACCTTCATTAAAAAATCATCGAGAGGTATTCCTCCGCACGCTGAAGATGCGTTTCCATCTTTTTTCTATCCATTTTCTCAGCAAGCTTGCACATCATGGACCATCTGGGATTCTGAACTAAACGCTTCCGGTTCTTCCATATCCATCGCCAGTAAAGACCGTCATAAGTGGTACACCAATCCTCTTTTGGATAGTTACTCATTCGGCGTATGTAAGAGGAGCCACTAAAATACGGTTTTGTTGTAATTAAGCCTCCGTCGGCATGCTGACTCATTGAGAACAAATTGGGGACCATAACCCAGTCATAACTATCGATGAACATTTCCATAAACCACCGATAGATTTGATTTGGCAATACCTCACATAAAAACAGGAAGCCACCAAGTACCATCAGTCTCTCAATATGGTGGCAATACGCTGTTTCTTCGATACGTCGTAAACAATCATCAACAGGTGGGATACCTGTTTCCAAGCGATAGAACGCTTGAGGGATCTCCCTATAGTGCTCCCAGTAATTTGCGTTTCGCATACTACTTCCATGTTCTTCGTAAGACGCTCGAACAAATTCGCGCCAGCCAATTAACTGTCGAACGAATCCTTCCAGACTGTTAAGCGGTATCTCATGCTCATCGGCATAATCCAAGCAACGTGATAAGACCTGATCTGGAGTCAACAAGCCGGAATTTAACAAAGGGCTTAAAACAGAATGCCAAAGCCTATTGCGTCCCTTCACGATTGCATCTTCATATGTTCCGAAGTGATGAAAACGTTGTTCGAGAAAAGAGTCTAACCAATCTGCAGCCTGTTTATGGTTTGTCGGATACATTCCTCCTGAGAGCAAACCGGGATTGTCTGGATACCTATTGGCAATATGCTCACACGCTTGCAGGTCCCAATTCCCTTCCGTTAAAAGTGTATCTTGGGGAATCTTATCAATAAGTCTCCGAGGAACTTTCTTGCGATTATCCTGATCGAAACTCCATTTGCCACCGAGTGGACTTCCAGCATTCATCAATACATCAAGTCGAGTCCGTTGCCATTTATAGAAATCAATCATTCGCCATGAATTTCTCTCTGCAAAGAACTCTTGATTCTCTTCTCTGGAATTGATGAACCCGGGGTTACTCAAAAATGAGATTCGCATGCCTAACTCACCCACATATTTTTTAAGTCGCCGATTCAACTCATAGTCAACGGCGTCCAGTGATATCAAACGAATGCTTCCTGTCAAAAGGTTAGATTGTAGGAATTGCAAATGTTTTAGTAGGGAGTCCTCTCTCTCTTCATGCTCTAAGTAGGTCGTTTCAAATCCGAGTTTGCGGCAAAACGCTTCATACTGCTTCATTGCAGATCTATGAAAAACAAGCTTTTTGCGATGGAAGTTAAGAGGATACTTTTTATCGCCGAAAAACAAACTGTCTTCGATTAGAACAACCCTATCCGGCTTGAGTCTCAGGCCCGGATGATCTTCAAATAACTGATTTGGAAAAACAAGTAAACAACTTGGCATCGACTTCATTCTGTGTTTGGGACGACTGTGCAACTAGAATACGCTCGTCGTCAAGCATTCTTATTTCTTGTTGCTCTTTTAGAAGTCTTTATTTTAGAAGAGGATCGAAAAACTCCGACTTTTCAGCATCGATAGTCTGCAATTGGAAGCTTGACAACAGAATAGATGGACTTGTTTCACAAAGATAGACATGCAAAGCACGGGATGCTGTCCAAGTTAACACGGCAACTAGAAACAGATTGCTCCGGTGAGAACGACGAGCAGTACGTATTTAGATACGTGTTTATTAAAAATTCAGATCAGAAACTGATGCTATGATTTAATCGATTTTATTGTCATAAGATTTGTGCGAAAGCAGTTATTAATGACAGTAATAGTGTTTTAAAGCCAACGCCAAGCTAGGCTCCACCACCTATTGCCACAACAGATTTACTGTGATGGTGACTCCGTCAAAACGGTGGATTTAATGTTGCAAAGACGGAATTCGATCTTCATAATCTCTGACTGTTCTACATGGATACGACCACTAAAATCAAATAAACTTCCAGCGGTCTCGTTAAGATCAACAGTGACTTTAAGGTGATCACTCGGTCGGGCAAATCCTCGATATCTTGCCGAGTCGACTTTTACGAGAACACCTAACGCAAATTCATTATGTTTTGGGTCTGATGTGTCGTAAGATTCCATCGGATTGTAGTTTGCAGCAATCAAGATTCCGGCTGACTGAGTAACTAACTCCTGCATCATCGCGCCAGGGAAAATGGGAGCACCAGGGAAGTGTCCTTTAATCCATGGTTCGTTTGCGGACACACGTTTTGATGTGATAATTTGTCGCTCTGTTATCGAATGAATCTCTTCAACCAAAAGGTAGGGTGAGCGATGATGCAAATATTCGTGAACAGTTTCAAATCGATGCTGATAGTAATTCATCCAAAGGTTTCTCTCTGCGGTATTAGGGGGAATACTGATAAGTTGCTACTCACCATAATAAGTGGTTTTATTCTGGTGACAAAGCACCGTACACTATGGGCCGTAGTACATCGCGCAGCTGGTGAGAAAAGGGCCAATTTTGACTTAGGGCGATTACAATGAGGTCATCTTTAGGGGAGATCCAAAAGTGAGTACTAGCAATTCCATCCCATCCAAATTCGCCTACACGTGCTGTATTACAAAAGTCTGTAATTTCCGTAACAACAGAAACGCCTAGCCCAAATCCAACTCCATCCTGTTTACCCAATAGAGAAATGGGATATGCCGACTCTGGAAGTTGATTCTTAGTCATTTCCCTAATCGTTTTTCCAGCGACGATTCGTGTGCCATCGAACTTACCTTTATTGAGTAACATTAGACAAAAGTTCAAATAGTCATCGGCAGTAGAGATTAGTCCTCCACCACCTGAAAACATGGTTGGCAAAGCATGAAAGTCACCGACAATTCGTGGATCGCTGGATGCCACAATTCCCTCACCTTCCGAATCATATACTTTTGCAAAACGAGCATTCGCTGATTCTGGAACCCGGAAACCTGTTTCGGTCATTCGGAGAGGGGTAAAAATCTCTTTTTGCAAGAAGTCCTTAAGAGGCATCCCACTCACTTTTTCAATCAGGAAACCTAGAACATCAGTAGAAACCCCATATGTAAATTTTTCTCCAGGCTGTGATACCAGAGGTATTCCTTTAAGCTTAGCGATTAGCCCCCTGAGATCCTTTGCATTTGCAATGCCCTTCTCTGCATACATTTCTCCAACTGGTGACTGATCCAGAAAGTCGTAGGTTAGGCCAGAGGTGTGTCTCAGGAGATCAGTAATAGTGACTTGCCTTTGCATATCCTGCAGAATCAAGTCCTTGTTATCGTTCTCTCCGCTATAAACTTTAAGATTTTCAAATTCCGGAATATAAGCACTTACCGGTGCATCGATATCAAGCAAACCTCTTTCATGAAGCATGAGTACAGCAATGCTTGTTATAGGTTTTGTCATTGAATAAATTCTGAAGACGGTATCCATACGCATAGGCTGTTGGCCTTCTACATCAGCCCAGCCAAAAGAACCCCTGTATACCACTTTTCCTTTATTTGCCACGACGACTACGGCACCTGCAAGTTTCTGAGCATCGATAAGCTTTTTTACAGCTGGGCTAATCTGATGCAATTTAGCTGTGGACATGCCAGTCTGCTTAGCATGTTCAATTGTCACATCATATGGTGGCTGCGCGTATGAGTACACGCAGACCGAAGAGATGATAATTACGGTGTAAAAACGTTTCAGACATACGAGGAAAGTCTGGGGCGGTGACATACTAACGATCCTTTTAAGAGCTATTTTTATCCGAAGAAGGTTGTCATTAACGGTTCTACAAGTTCAATAACTTTAAATTGTTACTTTACGTAGCGGTTTTGGAAAGTAATCGATCTAGTTATTTGTTCGGCCAACTCTCGAAATCTTAATTTCGGTTGAGGATTCTTCATGAAGCACCTCTGGTTGGTTTATTGGAGGGCTATTCATGAGCTATGCTAAAAGTCGTCTGTTTTTGGGTATGACTACTGTTGGGACGATTGTTTTATTAAGCACAGGGATTTTATCTTTTCGCATTCACGAACAGTTTAACTCGTACATGCTCGACAATATCGGTGCTCAGGTAGGCATTCTGTCTTTGATCTTTATCTTTGCGTTTATATGCCTTTTCCCATTCGATGTTTTAGGAGGATTCTTAATTCCTAAGAGATATTCAAATTTAGAGGGGAAATTTGAACAATGGTTAATTCCATACATTAAGGGCATAGCAGTGCAATTTATTGCCTACGTTATGATCGGTGTTGTGTTGATCAATCTAGTTCAATATTCAATCCTACTTGCAACCCTCGGGTTCGTTGGATTGACTGCTGTAATTTTGCAAATCCGTAATTGGGTAATCAGCAAAAAATTGATCACCAATACGAATCAAGACGCGAGATTTAAGAGTGCGATCGAGAATGCAAAGCTGTGGCTTCAAATTCCATATGAAGTGCACACGGTATCACGAGCCGATAAAGGGTTCACAGGCGGGATTATTGGTATTGGGCGGTCTTCCAAAATCCTCATTCCGGAGAAATGGCTTTCCTTTGACACCAATGTTCTTGCCACGATCATTGCACGCAGAGCTATTGCTATCTCATCTTATTCTCATACAACTTCTATCGTCTTAGCATTCATCTGTAATGCTACCGGATTCCTATTGGCGAATTTATTGACTCAATCGCCAATAGGTTCGCTAGGTTGGTTGCTCGCGTTTCTTTGCTGGTTCAATATCTGGACCTTTTTAAGTCTATTAGTTCTTCCTACTTTCAGTCGCATGGCTTCCGCATCGGTGGATCGCGATCTGGTTGCTCTGAACGTACCTAGTGAGGCAATTTTAAATTCGACTGAGATGATGAACGCTCTTCAAGACAATGAACGTTCTCGAAGCACAATTATAGAAACTATTTTTCATCCAATTCCTAGCGTCAATCGACGACTAGCTCGTCCACCGTTATTTCAAGTCCGAGCCTGGCAAATTGCGAGAACAAATCTATTTCTCTCTGGAGCAGGACTAAGCCTGCTAACTCGTGCTGTCCACTGTAACGTTGGACGCCCCGACCTTTGGCTGTTATTACCAAGCGATTAGGTGACGTATCCTTTCACAATCGCAGTGTTGTCCTCCGACAGCCCGCTTGTTTGAACTTAAGATTGAGGAGAGAGATGAATTCTTTCGCAGTACGCTTTTTTGAAGTGCTGCTAAAACCTCGCATCCACTTGCGCCGGAGCAGGGGGTCATAAAAATGGAAAAAAGCACATTGGTGAAATAACCATCGCAGGTCACAAACTAACACCTAATAAATGCGAAAAACGATTTCGTAATGACGTTACCAGAATTGTTAAAAGTCGTACGACGTTTAACGCCCTTCCATGCCAAGCTATGCCGCGGGCAACCTTAAAATCAGAACGATGGTACACAATGCAAGTACAGTAGCTGCGGGCAGTGCTCTGGTTAACCGATCTTGGCGCATTTTTAGATGACAGATGACCGCTACAAGCATCATAAATGCCATTAATAGAGTGCTTGACCAAACAAGTGAAGGTAGCCAAATCGAGATGATCATCGCGGTTGCTGTCAAAACCTTTAAAGGCCCTACCGCAAAATAAACCCAGACAGGGAAACCATAAGAACTAAACTCATCCTTGAGATTTCTAGCATCCGCACACCGGTAGTTGGAGGCTTTATGTCTACGAAAAAGCCATACATTCAAAATGGTTAGGGATACCAACAACTGGATGATTATCTCGATTGCCGACATGTTTTCTTTCTCCGTTCGCAGTCTATTAGGATTGTCATTCCGTTACTTTGCTTTCCGGAGTTGCCCCCTTTACGATTAGGCAGGTCACGAAAAGTGAACTACCAGCAACAACCGTTCCGAAAAGCAAGATGATCCAATTGACGATATCCATAACTCACTCCCTCGCCGTTGACAGCATTAAGTTGCCAAGGCTAAGGATAGAAGGTACCCAAACACCGACAAAGATTCCTTCATGTTTGTAGCCCGCGAACCAAAGTGACACGGATAAAACAAACGATAGGAAACTACCAAGCAAATAGACTGTTCTAGCTTTTTTCAAATTCAAATTATCTCTCCTTAGGTTCCGAAAGTGTTTCGGCAAGAGCAAATACGTCAACAGGATTTTTCAAAAAAAGAATATTTTCAGAGTATGACTAGATTTCAAGATTGAGTAATTGGATCTAATTGGACGATTAAGAGGTTTGATTATTGTCGTTTTAGAAGAACGTCGTACACTTAGTACCGATGGACACTGTTTATTTCGGAAGGTCAGCCTAGTGGTTGTTTTATATAGATCGATGACATTTTTTTTCCTCCTTGCGCTGCTGCCTGGTGCATTCCTCAAAGCAGGCGAGCAGGTTCCCACAGCTGCCGTGAATCTGGGTGATTCCGCTTTAACTGCAGGAATTCGTGGGGAAGGTGATTTAACCATCAAAGAGATTAAAGAGTGGCTGGCATCAAAGCAAAACCATATTCAGCTTACGCCCATTCTGCCACTCGGTCTTTCGGTTGGCGAAAAACAAGTTTATATCCCACAAGATAATCCGATGACACGAGCCAAGGTCGAACTGGGCCGCCAGTTATACTTTGACCGACGTTTGTCTGTCAACAATACGGTTAGTTGTGCAGACTGTCATCATCCAGAAGATTCCTACGGCCGTGGAACCCAATTCGGTGTTGGTGTCGATGGCCAACTCGGTGGTAGAAACTCGCCAGTCAGTTTCAACCGTATTCTTTCCAAAGCTCAGTTCTGGGATGGTCGTGCAAGTTCCTTAGAGGAACAGGCGATTGGTCCTATCGCGAATCCAATCGAGATGGGTAATACCCACGACAATGCCGTCAAAACCTTAAAGGGAATAGAGGGATATCGTCTACAGTTTGACGCTATCTTCAGAGACGGGACGACCATTGAAAACGTCGGAAAAGCAATTGCAACATTTGAACGTGCATTGGTTACGCTCCCTTCGGCTTATGATCTGTACGAGCCTATTTTGAGTTTAAGAAAAGCGTTCGGGGACGATCTGGATGATCTAGATGCACTGAAGCTGGACGACCCTGATCTTTACGAAAACTATATGACCAAATTGAAAGTTAGCCAAAGTAATCCAATGTCTGATGCAGCAAAGCGTGGACGGGAGATTTTCTTTTCGACTAAAGGGCGTTGCTCTGCATGCCATGTAGGAGCAAATTTGGCAGATGAGAAATACCACAACTTGGGTATTGGGATGGATCAGGCCATGCCTGATTTAGGAAGGTTTGCAGTTACCAAGCAACCGAACGATAAGGGTGCATTTAAGACTCCGACAGTACGCAATGCTGCCTTAACAGCGCCCTATATGCATGACGGAAGTCTAAAAACATTGGAAGAAGTTGTGGAATGGTACGCCAAGGGTGGTTTCCCGAATCCTACGTTAAGTAAAGACGTGAAGAAACTTGAATTAACTAACCAGGATAAAAAGGATTTGGTAGCGTTTATGAAAGCTTGTACGAGTAAACTACCGGATGTTGAGCAAGGCAGGCTTCCAAAATAAGTTTCCTCCGATTGTCAAATTCCATACGCTTACAATAAACACATCCCTAAACGTTAATTTAAGGATGTGTTTTTTTCCGCGGGCTTATATTCGCTCTTGTATATTGCCCAAACTAGCTCCCCGGCAGACATCGAGTTTCTCTGATTACTTTATTCTGTGAAGACTAATCATCATGTCGTCTTAGGACCTTTCTGCAGGCTTAGAATCGGCTTCTTTTTTAATCCCCGAGGACTACTAGATCTCTCGACATGGAGAAGACCTTTTTCAAACGGTCGTTAGGCTACCCATTGGCAGCTGATATTCGGATGCGTTCTTCTGGTTTCGGAAATTGGAGTTAAAAAAGAAAAGTTTCAAAAAATTGTATAAAGGTTGTCCGATTACCTTGTGCTTATCGTTTCTAAGGGTGAACACAACAACAGACTTTTTGAACACTCTAAAGCCAGAAAGATAATAGCAATGTACAACTCACTGAAAACCACGATTACAACACTTTCAGCTCTTCTTCTCTGCACAATGACCGTAAGTGCCCAAACAAGTACAAATTCGATCATCGCAGACATGGATGGAAATGGTCGCATCAGTCGTAGTGAAGCTGAGAATATGATGAACTCTCCATCCTTGAAAAGCGAGTTATTCAATGCTTCGATTGAGGACCAAGGGCGGTTCTACAATGCTCTCGAGAACAATATTAGAGTACGCTTGATTAAGTTGGCACGAGCTTATGATACACCTCGCTGGTCGATGGCTATTGAGATGTGTGAACGAAGTGGCCTGTCTGCCACAGATGCTGAGAGAATAGCTTTGGCAATTCGAGCTAACATGCCTTCAAAGCCTGGGAGTCAAAAGAAACAACCAAGCAGCGATGGAACTCCGATCATCGCAGATTTGGATGGAAACGGCCGTATCAGTCGTAGTGAAGCTGAGAACATGATGAACTCTCCATCCTTGAAAACCGAGTTGTTCAATGCATCGATTGAGGACCAAGGACGGTTCTACAATGCTCTGGAGAATAATATCAGAGTACGGTTGCTGAAGTTGGCAAAAGCATATGGTACACCTCGCTGGTCCCTTGCTATCGAAATGTGTGAGCGAAATGGCCTATCCGCTGCGGACGCTGAAAGAATTGCAATCGCAATGCAGAAGAAATAAGAACCTGAACTTTCAGTGAGTTGCCTCCTCAGAAGTCGCAAGACAACTGGGGAGGCTTTTACATGGTATTTCCTTAAATCCCTTCACTAACTCTAAACATTTTCAATGTTGGAAAAAGTCTCATTGCCAGCGTCAATACCAGAGATGGGTTGGCAATTTTACAAACGACACGGCAAACAGTTCTTCGTGGTTACTTGTCCTCATCCTCAATTTCGTCCTGTCGCTCTTCAAGAAGTTTCTTAACTTCTTTAGTTTCTTCCAGTGCTAATTTTACGTCCCCGGAAAATAATGTTTTTAGCTCAAGCATTACCTTCTTCGCATTGGAAAATCCCGGGAGGAATGTCTTTTTGATCATCTCAAAATTATTCCGCGTCTTATCCTTATAATCCTCTACTTTATCTACCCAGTCCGACCAAACATCTAGTCCGTCTTCCATCTGTTCTCGGACCCAGTCATCGAGGCTTCGCTCAAAATCAGTATATTTAGCTCGATCTTGATTCGGGATTTTTGAAACATTAACAAGTTTGAAGACAATTGCTTCCTTGCCGACAGAAGTAATATGGTCATGAGCATCTTCGAACTTGTCTGTTAATTCTTTCATCTCGGCATCCTGAGCAACAAGATCGTATTGAAACAGGTTAGTCATCGCAGCTACGTTAGTACGAAAGTATCGCGCTGTTTCTGAAATACTGATTCTGCTAAGATCGCGATCCATTTGATCAAAGAGTCGTACAAGTTCTCCAACTTCGACAGGTGTGAGTCCGGCAATGGCGGCTGTTTTTGCTATGGTCGTGGTGACCAGCATATTTCTAGTTGGCCCAGGGATGCCACGAAAAAACACACGAAAAGCTTCAACCTCTTCAAAAAACGAATCAAACTTCTCGATCCGTCCCGCATTACGTTCTTCTGTGGCCTTCAGGGTTTCTATTTCAGATTCCACCCTTTCTACATACTTACTAATGTCGTCAGAAGCCTGTGCGAGTTTGGAGAAACCGCGACTCAATTCCTCCCATATCTCTCGTTCATTCTCCATGTATTGAATCCCCATCGTGAGAGATGCCGATGGAGTCTTAGATTTCTTAAGTGAGTAAAGAACATTGCGAAGATGAAGTCGATGTTTTGTAATCGCTGATGAGAGGTTACGTTTGCTATCGTTACCCAAGAAATCCTTTTTGAGCGCAGCGAGTGCCTTATCTCTATTTCCCTGATAGTTAACAACCTCTGGCGGCAGTTGTGCCCACAGCAGACTCTGTGAACTGTGGACTAACCCAAAGAACAGAATTAGCGATAAAAGTTTGGAGAATAGTTTTGCTGCAGGCATAGTTAGTAACCGAGATTAAAGCTAAAAGGGGAAACCAAAACTAATGTACCACCTATTGGGTGTGCCATTCTTCAGTGATTCATATCGTCTTAAGGTTACGGGGGCCTGTCCTCCGACCGACCGGCCCTGTTCGTTATAACGTTGAACCCAGATTCTTAGTTCTTCGATTTTAGGCAGAGATGAACTTTTCAGTTTTTCTTTTGTTTCATCATCTAGAAAAAGATCTTCGATTGATTCGCCTTCAGGTTCACCCTGAATAAGCTCGGGCTCCTCGACTCGTGCAACTTTAATAGCCACATAGCTTTCAAAAACATTCTCTACAAAGATGTCGTAATAATATCGCATCAGATTCTTTTGAAGTCCCGTCTCTTGGCGATCCGGCGCGATACATTCTAAGTAGTGTTCATAATTTTGGTTCTGTGCGGATTTTACAAACTCCTGTAAAAGTTCTTCCGGCGAGATCTCTTTTGCTAGTGGTGCAGTCCTTGGTGTACTAGTCTTTCCGAGTTGATCCTCACCGGCATAGAATCCCGATTTTTCTGTATCGGCTTGGTATTGTGCTGCTACCATATCAGGAACATAAATAATCTCAGGGGTAACGACCCAACCCAGATGGGCGGTGGATCCTTCAGTTCCCTTTCCTATTCGCGGTACAAGTGTTCTGACTCCGGATATGCGGCCGACTACTTGCCACTGTGGTGGCAGTTCGAGCGAAGCAATTTGTTGTGCGCGTTTAAGGGCTTCGAAAGCACCGACAAACCCTCGGGAGCTACAGTCTAGGTAGTAATAACCATTACTGACGGAACCACTGAAACAATACTGCTTACCTCCCTGAATGAACATGATCCCGGGGTATTCGATGTCTTTTAAGAATACATATTTCCCGATGATATCATCGAGTAATACATCCTCAGGAGAAGGTGCGGGAAATACCGGGCTAATGACTTCGTCTTTTGTGAGCTCGTCTTTGAAAGTACTCCAAAATTCGGAAGCCTTTCGTGACAGCGTCTTACCGTTTTCATCGGCTTCCGTTCTATAAGAAAGCATTTCTTCAGTGATTTCGATGAAGTCACCTTTACTTGCCTTCACAACGGTACGTGCCCGGTCGAAGAGTTCCTTAACTTTTGGGTGATCCGGGAATGCCTTATATAACGCAGCGATCTTCTCAAGGGCGATCGTCCCATCTTTACCTAATGAAAAAGGGGCACCATTGGCAAGTTTTGCTGATCTTTCTATACCTTTTAGCTTATATTCCGCCGTCGCGATATCGAGCTTCGATGGTTCCTCTTGTGCTACTACATCTGGAAGCAGCAAAAAATATGAAAATACCAAGACCGTCAATTTGATAATTAAATGTGAATTCATGTTTTAGCCTGTCAGAGTATGGTGAACCTTCGTTTTAATTTTAATCCACATTACTATTTCCAGTAATAGGCAAGATCACATAACAGAAAGTCATCGACGACAATTATACAAGCACGCTTCCATAGCTCGACCAATAGCGGTTTCGAGAACCTTCTCTTGTACTTAGTTGAGACTGGCTATAATTTAAGAGTTAAGCTACTTAAAATCCCCAACTAATACCAATTGGTTTCACCCTTATCACTTCCTGCGAGTCTCCACTATCGTGAATTTTCAGACTACACTGAGTCGCCGTCGTTTTTTACAGGGCACTTTGCAGGGGACCACACTCGCTTTGTCGCTGCCAACATTCCAAAGTTTGTCAGCGGTAACAGCCGATGAAGAAGCATCACCTCGCCGACTGGTATGTGTTGGCAATCATCTAGGATTCTACCCCGGCAATTTCTTCCCTCAGGAAGCCGGAAAAAACTATACTCCTACATCGACGCTCAAGCCGCTTGAGACTCATCGGGATGAATTCACCGTTTTCTCGAATCTAGATCACGGGCTTAACGGAGGCCATAGGGCCGTACAGGGATTTCTAACTAGCATTAAGAAGGAAGAGGCGGCTGGATTTCCTGAGAAGAATGTATCTCTGGACCAAGCTGCTGCAGAACACGTTGGCAGTGCTACACGATTTCCTTCGATTAATACAGGAATCGTTAACGGAACCGACATGTGTTGGACACGTGCGGGCGTACACGTCCCCCCTGTTAATAATCCTGCCTCACTATTCCGGGGCCTTTTCGTCAACTCGCCAGTGGAGGTACGACGAATTCAAGAAACTCGTCTCAAGCATCGCGGCAGCGTTCTGGACGCTCTAAGAGATTCAGCTAGGGCTCTAAATCGCACGCTCAATACTGCCGATCGCAATAAGCTGGAACAATATTTAACTTCCGTCCGTGATGTTGAACGACGACTACAAATGTCCCAGGAATGGCTCAATCGGCCTAAACCAACTCCGGAAGTGGATGAGATCAAAGATGAAGAACGCATGCACCTTGACGAAGTTGCATTATTTTATGACTTGATGGCATTGGCACTCCAAACAGACTCTACACGTGTAGCTACTCTGGAGACCGGCATGGGATTCCGCACCTCTGAATTAAATCTGGACAGCTATCACGGCATCTCTCACCACGGGAAATCCGAAGGCCGTATCGACCAATTAAAAGTAGTTGAAACATTCCTGACGACCAAGCTCAGTGATTTCATTTCGAAACTGAAGGACGCACAGATCTTCGATAACACATTGATCGTGTTTGGCAGTGGTATGAGTGATGCCTCGAGCCACAGTAATCGCGATCTGCCTGTTATTCTTGCCGGAGGCGGTTTAGATCACCAGGGACACTTAATCTGTCCGGAGCAACCGCAGCAACGCGTACCTCTGGCAAATCTTTGGCTATCCGTTTTGAATTGGTTTGGTACGGAGACCGAACGATTTGGCAGAAGTACAGGTACGTTTTCTCCTATGAAAATCGGCTAGGCTGTCTCATGAAACATCTCCTTACTTGTGTTGCGTTGGTACTAGTCGCGCCCCTTACCGCGATTGGTTCCGACAAGGAAGTCTCTGCCTTTCTGACCAACCACTGTGTTCAATGTCATGGAGCAAAAACGCAAAAGGCTGATCGGCGATTCGATAGGTTGCCGATAACCATTGCAAAGCTCGACGATCTTGAGCGGTATCAGGAAATTGTCGATCAACTTAATCTTGGCACCATGCCTCCGGAAGGAGCAAAACAACCGTCGCCTGAGCAACGGGCGAGGATCATTACCTTGCTTACACAAAAACTGGAGTCGGCTCGAGCCAGCTTCAAGTCGTCTCATGGGCAAAGCGAGTTACGTCGTCTCAATTCCTGGGAATACCGTCAGACTCTAGGAGACCTATTGGGGCTTAATGTCGATGTCTGGAACCCTGCCGAGGACTTTCCGGCAGAGGTCAAGGCAGAAGGCTTCGACAACAACGGAGCAAGTCTGGTAACTTCCGGAATTTTGCTGGAACATTACTTTGAGGCAGCAGAAGAAGCAATTAAGCGTGCGACTCATTTTGAAGAACAACCAGTCTCTCATCATTATGTCCAGCAATCTCCCTTTTACTTTAATGGAAAAGAGGCTGAGGGTCTCCCTAAGCTATTTCGACCTGACCGATTCCGGTTTATTCCGGACACCTCTTATACGGATCTCTATGGACGCCATTACCGAGGCGGGCACTTGGGTTTCCTGCCACTCCATCAACAAGGAGGAGTGAAGCAAAGCGGAATGTACACCATTCGCGTTCGGGCTGCCGCCTTAGGGCGAACACACGATTACGGTAAAGCGCTCGACGACTTTCGCAATGGCGATCCTGTTGTGATGGAAATCGCAGCCGTCGATCGACGCGGTAGTGTCGAGAGTACCGGCAATGTTTCTAGCATGATCTCCCTTGCACGAATTGAATTAACAAACGAGGAACCTGAATGGTTTGAGTGGAATGCCTATTTGGATGCCGGGTATGAACCGGAAGTACGCTTTCGTAATGGCCCCCTTTCCGCAAAACGGTTGGTCCGCATGCTACTGACCGAAGCGTCTGACAAACCTGAATTCCAACCTTTGCTCAACATGGAAAATAAACTCGCGCAGGCCAACGGAGTCCTCAAGGCATACCAAGGCCCTCGACTGAGAATTTGGGAAATTCAGGTTAACGGTCCCCACATCGACAGTTGGCCGGGGGTCGGACATCAAAGGATTTATGGAAATCTACAACCGGAACACTTAAATGCAGCCGCGATTTCAAAACGTATTGAAGCTTTTGCTGATCAAGCGTTTCGGCGACCACCGGTAGAAGGAGAGTTGGATCCGATTCAACAACTGATACAGGAAAAACTTAAGGAAGGTGTTGAACCATTGAAGGCACTTCAACTTGGCTGCCAGGCTATCTTGTGTTCTCCCGGATTCTTATACCTCAATCTCGGTGAAGGCGAATTGAGTGAAAATGCTTTGGCTTCGCGTTTATCTTACTTCCTCTGGTCTTCACCTCCTGACAAAACACTCCTCGATCTGGCAAGAGCAGGCCAACTCAAGACGGAGTTAACCGCTCAAGTGACTCGGATGCTTGCTGATTCAAAGTCAGACCGATTCGTAACGCATTTCATACGCCGCTGGCTCGATCTCGATAACATCGGGACAATGCCTCCCTCCGAAGACTTTCTTGTATTCTATCGTGACAACTTGGAAAGCGCGATGCGGGCTGAAACCGAGATGTTTTTCCGGCATGTACTCGACAACAATCTGCCACTTAGTGAATTCCTGGGAGCCGACTATACCTTCCTTAACCGTGAACTGGCGACTCATTATGGGATTGAGGGTGTCCAGGGAAATCAGTTGCGACGTGTCGAATTAAATAATAGTTATCGCGGAGGATTATTGGGGCAGGGAGCCTTGCTCACCGCTTCGGCGAATGGTGTCGACACATCGCCGGTGGTGCGAGGTATCTACTTACTCGAAAAACTACTGGGGTACACACCACCCCCGCCTCCACCAGATATTCCAGCCATTGAACCTGATATACGTGGCGCAGTGACGATCCGTGAGCAGTTAGTAAAACATCGTGAAATCGCCACATGTGCAGAATGCCATCGTAAGATAGATCCCTTAGGATTTGCCTTGGAGAACTTCGACGCCATTGGTGCATGGCGAGATGCTTATGAAGGCAATGCGACTATCGACTCGACGGGGAAATTACCTGGCGGTGATTCGTTCAATTCTCTGTCTGAATTTCGGACGTTAATGATAAAACGTCAGGATCAATTCAATCGTGCGTTAACTGAAAAATTGTTGACTTATGCAACTGGACGTGAGTTGGGCATCAGCGATCGTGGAGAATTAGACCGTATCCTTAGACAGTTTGAGCAGAGTGAAGGTGGCCTCAAAGACCTCTTAACCATTTTGGTGGAAAGCTCAATTTTCCAGCACAAATAATCGGACATAACCCATTGGAATTAACAGATTTCGACCACCTCTGCCGTCTCGCCTACAATAAACTCGCAATTGTCGCTGTAAGAAAGAAATAAACAGGCCAAACACGTTCATCCATTCGCCTGTAGTTCGCTGGAAAAGTCTGAAGTAGGATGAACTCACCGTACTTTGGTCAGGGCGAAACGACCAGCATCAACGCCTGCCGCTTTAATCCCTCTACCTTCCTCGTGGAAATGATGCATGATGTTACGTTTACCTTTAGTTTCGGTGACACCGATTGTCGTGTTACTCCAAGTACTCGGAAACCACCTGGCAACGAGTGCTGAACCTAGAACTGATACCGCACTTCCTGTTTTACTTGCAACACGCGGGAAGCTAATTCTCGACGACGACGGATCAAAGGACCGTGGAGGGAAAACCACCTCGACCTTTGACAGTGGAGTAAAGGTTCGTGCAGGAGCCGGCACTTGGAACCGAGTCGACAACTCCAATATTTGGCGTTCGACCTGGAATCGCCGCGGCCATGTGCCCGTCACGGCCTATCAGGGAATCACCTCTAATAATCTCGTCATTGAAGTTACATTTCGATACGGCAGTATCACCGAAGACTGGCAGCACCAGTGTTTTAGAATCGCCGTGGACCAACGCCCAAAGATCGTAGGACATGTCGTCTCAGCCTGGGCCAATCCGAACAATGACTTTATCGAATCCGGATTCCTGTTACAACACATTCGAAAGACGCCCACCAAAGAGATCATCGAAGACTTACTACTCGATCATCAACCATTGAAAATAAAAGCAGAGAAGTGGTACACCGCCATCCTGGAAGTCGTTGACGATGAGGCGTTATTTCGCCTGGATAATCACATTGCCTATGCTCAGGCCGAGGAAATTAGCCTACCTAAAAACCTTGTCTCGCTAACGATGGGTTCCACCTGGCATGAAATTAAACGGGTACGTATCTGGGAAGCAGCAGCTAATCCTGATTGGAAACAACAGAAAACTCAGGTCCTAAAGCCAAGGTTGTCGTTTTCACCTCAAATTCACAATTACCAACCACAATAGTGGAACGAAGAATACTGTGACTGAGCTAAGAGAACGACGAGATTCCCCCTCATACGCGGACGCATTTCAACACTATAATAGGTTCTGAACAGACCTACTCTTATTCGAATGGAACGCGCCCTATGGATCGTCGAACCTTTATCGCAGCATCAACAGCAGTCGTCACATGTGGTTCGCTACTAGCAGACGAGGAGAAACAAGTGCGAGTTTATTACGGCACAAAAAATCAATCCGGCAGCGAAGGAATCTATACCGGTACCATGAATCTCGCCACCGGCGAGCTTTCCAAGCCAGTACTAGCAGCCAAAGCTGAAAATCCAGGATTCTTAGCTATCAATCACAGTAAGACTCATCTCTATGCTGTCGCTTCGGGACCGGCCGGGCAAAAAATAGTCTCCTATAAAATCGATGTAAAGTCAGGCCTCTTGACCGAATTAAACAGTCAGGAAGCAGGTGGAGCAAACCCATGTCACGTTTCGGTAGGACCTAAAGATCAGTATGTCGTCTATGCGAATTACACTGGAGGAAGCTGTGGAATGATCCCCGTCGCGGACGACGGATCTCTGGCCGCTCCCAGCAGCTTCTTTCAGCACGAAGGGGGCAGTGGAGTTAATGAACGACGTCAAGGCGAGCCCCACCCACATTCAGCTAAAACCGACCCATCCGGCAAATTCATCCTTATCCCGGATCTCGGCCAGGACAAAGTTCGCATCTATCGCATTGGAAAAGACGGGCAAAGCATGCAACCCAATGACCCTGCTTATGCCACAATGCCTCCGGGCGGCGGACCCCGCCATGTAAGTTTCTCACCAAACGGGCAATTCATGTATGTCAATAATGAGCTGACCTCAGCCGTTACTGTCTTTGAATTTGATGAGAATACGGGGGCAACCAAAGCCATTCAGACGATTACGACTCTGCCTGCGGGATTTGATGGAAACAATTCAACGGCAGAAGTGTTGGTCCATCCGAACGGCAAATTCCTTTACTGTTCAAATCGAGGGCATGATAGTATCGCGTCCTTTAAGATCCATTCACGTAAAGGTCAATTACAAGCAACCGGTCACTGTAGCAGTGGCGGAAACACCCCCCGCAACTTTGGCATCACTCCCGACGGAAGATTTGTCGTAGCGGCAAATCAAAGTAGCGACAATGTCGATGTCCTGAAGGTTGACTCTCAGACCGGAGCACTCACTGCAGCGGGAATCAGTATCAAGGTCCCTCATTGCATCTGTGTTCGTTTCCTCGATTAAGACAAACGAACCAACTCGAGGTTCCATCGATCTTTGATCACAGCAGGCCAATACTTCATGATTCGATACTTACTCAGTTTTACAATACTGATCAGCTACGTCTTACCTCAGACAGTTGCAGCAGACCGCCCGAACGTGCTTTTCATCATCGTCGATGATCTCAACGATATGCCATTGCACCCAGCCGGGAAGCCTTACGTACCGACACCCAACTTCGACCGGCTAGCACGACAGGGAGTGAGTTTCACTAATGCCCACTGCAATGACCCGATTTGTGCTCCTTCTCGTTCGAGTATGTTTACCGGCTTGTATCCGCAAACTTCCAGTTTGTACTGGTTTGAAGACTACCGGCAAAATGCAATTCTCAAGAACTCCAAGACACTGACTGAGCATTTGGCTACCAATCGCTATAACGTCTATGGTGTCGGTAAACTCTATCATGGCTTTCAGGATCCGAAGGGGTTTTATGCCAACCGAGGTCCCGCCGGCAATATCGGTCCCTGGCCGTGGGATGGTACTAAGGCCAATCAACGTGGCTTTATCCCACACCCACAACAGATGTACTTTTATGCAGACGATGCAGATCCGGACATGGACTACAAGTGGGAACATACCTTTGGTCCGCTATCGATGATCCCCGAATATGCCGTTGACGAGGCAAATAACATCCCTGGCTATAAGGGGTGGCGACTTTCCGGCCAACCCTGGCGGTACGTGTCTGATGATGATCGTGATGCAATGCCAGACGAGGTCAATGCTGCCTGGGCCGTCGATGTTCTTCAACAGAATCATAAAGAAAAACCGTTTGCTCTGTTTACAGGATTTAGCCGAACACATACTCCTTTGTATGCACCTCAAAAGTACTTCGATATGTTTCCGTTGGACGAAATTGAAGTACCAAAAGCCTGGCTTAAAGATGACCTGAAGGATTGTGCACCGAGTCTAGGAAACACTAGCCTGTATGCGTTTCGTCGTTACCAGATGCTCTTCAATCACAAAGACCGCCCCGAGCTATTCAAGCAGTGGCTACAAGCATATATGGCCTGCGTTGCATTTATTGATGATCAGGTAGGAACAGTTCTCGACGCATTGGAAGCCAGCCCACATGCGGATAATACTATCGTTTTTCTAACCAGTGACCACGGCTTTCATGTTGGTGGAAAGGATGCCCTCTATAAGCAGACACTGTGGGACAGTGGAACAAGAATTCCATTTATCGTGTCAGGATTGGAGGGCATGCCAAAAGGCGTCACTTGTGAGCAACCCATTTCACTGATCGACGTTTATCCAACTTTTATCGATCTGTGTGATCTACCTCTTAATCCTCATCAGGGGCGTTCCGGTTATCCACTCGATGGCCACAGTATCAAACCACTTATTCTCGACCCTGCTGATTCCGCCGGAAAGTGGACAGGGCCAGAGGTCGCCATTACAGCCTTGCCCGGTAAAGACCACAGTCAACATCGGGAACACATCGGAACACTCTACCCACATTTCTCCGTACGAGCAAAGGACTGGCGATACAGCCTAACCTCTGATGGCCAGGAGGAGCTTTATTTTTATATAAATGATCCACACGAATTTGTTAACTTAGCCAACAAGAAGAAGTATGCTCCGATCAAAGCCTACTTCAAAGAACAACTCATCCATCTGCGTGATGGTGACAATTGGTTGGAAATCAGTTCACTACCAACGATTGAATTATCAGCGTTTGAAATCATCGCAGAAACTAAAGGTAAGTCTTCGCTTACCTTTGGTGAAACCGTTGTCGCTGACATCGATGCAGCAGGTTGGACCCCCGTCCGAATTCGTGTGGCGGGCAATCGAAGTCAAGTTTGGCTGGACCAGCAAGTCTACTCGGATAAAATCTATGAGAACGACCTGTCAGCTGGGAAACTGACTAGCAGTGACATGCAATTACGAAATATCCGAATCAGAAAGCTCTAGTTCTCTCGTTCCCATTATTCCTACTCACATAAACGCTAATCCCAAACAATCATGCTGAAGACTTCTATCATTACATTGACGCTGCTAATTAGCAGCGTAGTCCAGGCTCAAACGGTCGACTTCAAACGCGACATTCAGCCTATTTTGGAAAACCGGTGCTGGGACTGCCACAGTACTGATGCCCAAGAAGGCGACCTACGTCTTGACCAAAGGCTGGGCATGCTCCGGGGAGGAGGTTCCGGAATTGCGGCGATTGTCCCGGGCAAACCAGATCAGAGCTACTTGCTAGATGTAATCTCCCACCGCGATCCTGATCTAAAAATGCCTCCAGAGTCTGACAGAATTCCCGAAAAAGAAATCAATCTACTCACCCAATGGATCCAACAGGGAGCAATCTGGCCCGGTCAGGAAGAGGTGGACTCAAAATTAGAATCCGATCACTGGGCCTTTCAACCGATCGTCCGTCCGCAGGTGCTGGAGAAACCCAAAAAGGGAAAAAACACGATTGATGCGTTTTTACAGGCTGAACTTAAGAGGCAGGGATTGAAGTACTCGGCCTCTGCAGAGCCGCTTGCCTTACTTCGTCGCGTCTCTATCGTCTTAACCGGGCTGACTCCAACTCCCGAAGAAACCACAACATTTCTTGCTACCTGGAAAGAGAATTCCGACAAGGCTTATTCCGATTTAGTTGATCGCCTCATGAGCTCGCCGCATTTCGGAGAACGATGGGCACAGCATTGGCTAGATGTTATTCGCTGGGCTGAAACAAACGGATCGGAAGCCAATCTCTATCGAAAAAATTCATGGGTATATCGTGACTATGTGGTCCGCGCTTTTAATGAAGACAAACCCTATGACCTATTTGTTCGTGAGCAAATCGCCGGTGACTCACTTGGCTCAGGGGAAGCGACTGGCTTTCTGGTTTCGGGCCCCCATGTACCTGCAGCCACGGTTGGTCGCGAACCTGCTGCCATTCGTCAAGCCCGAGCGGACCGCATGGATGAGATCATACAGACCGTTGGACCATCGATTCTTGGCATGACCATCGGGTGTGCCCGCTGCCACAACCACAAATTTGATCCTGTTTCACTCAAAGATTACTACGCTTTGACTGCGGTTTTTGAAGACATTGAATTTGGGGGCCGCCAGCCTGAGTATGCTGAGCAACACCCCCTAAGTCAGCGTGGAGCAAAGATTTTAGCCCAAATCGATACCCTACGAGAGAAACTCAAAGCCACTGGAGGTTGGGAAGAAGACTGGGGAGCCTACCGGGAATTACATTTCCCAGCGGTAACAACCAAGGCAGTTCGCGTGCGATTTAAAACGATGTACGTCGGCCTGGATGAACTTGAGTTCTTTGGTCCAAAGAATCTCGGGCAAAATCTGGCTCTAGCAAACTATGGAACAAAGTTAACCGGATTTCCAGCCGCAGGAATTGAGAACCGCAATCCACTTGCTCGAATCAGTGATGGAGAATACGGTACTATGGCCTGGCGGGCACGAGTAGAGAAAGATGCAGACCAATACCCATATGTGCAGTTTGATTTCAAATCGAATGAACTCGTCGACCGCCTGCGAATAAGTAGTAATCGAGAGTATTACTACGACACGGACTACTTGGAGCGGATGCCGACATTGCCGCGGTATGAATTCGACGTCGATTATCAAAAGGAAGATGGTTCGTGGCAGCCATGGGTTGGCACTTGGTTTGTCAACAAAAAGCTGAATCAGGATCATCCGGAGCGACAGGCGATTCTCAAGGAAATCCAAAGCCTTGTGCTGGCCTATTTTGAACAAGGCCCACAACCCAGTTTTGTCGGGCGTTTCATCGAACCTCAGATTACGCATGTGCTGCTTCGTGGTAGTCCGGAAAGCCCGCGCGACGAGGTGGCTCCCGCAGGGCTCGAACTCTTCTCTGGTAATCTTGGCTTGTCCTCAGAATCCTCCGGCGATGAACGTCGACTTGCCTTTGCAAACTGGATTACCAGTGACCAAAACCCACTGACAGCTCGTGTCATGGTTAATCGAATCTGGCATCACGTATTTGGGACAGGCATTGTCTCTACGACCGGAGATTTCGGCCAGGCAGGTGCACCACCTTCTCATCCTGAATTATTAGAATGGCTGGCCGCAGAATTTGTATCGCCGGAAAAGCAATCTTCGAATAACCACAACTGGTCGATGCATCATATGATTCGTCTAATGGTCATGTCGGATGCCTTTCGCCAATCTAGCTTGCCGAATTCAGATGGCCTAGAAAAAGATGCCGGTGCCCGCCTCCTTTGGAGATTTCCACCTAAACGTGTCGAAGCTGAAGTGATAAGAGACTCAATCCTACTCGCCTCCGGCAAACTAAATCCATCGATCGGGGGTAAAAGCTACCGCATTCACAACCAAAAGAAAACCTATGCGCAGTGGGAAGTGGTTAACAATTATGGGCCTCACACCTGGCGACGTTTGTTGTATCAGGAGCGAATGCGACGTGTTGACGATCAGATTTTCACCGCCTTTGATTTTCCTGATTGTGGTCAGGTCCGAGCGAAACGCCCGGTTTCCACTACTCCTTTACAAGCTCTTAATCTGCTGAACAGTCAATTTGTACTGGAGCAAACAAAATTTATTGCCGAACGAGCGATGGCTGAATCAGACAGTAAGTTACCTGCTGCAGTGGAACGTTGCTTCTATTTACTTTTAGGCCGAACGCCTGATAAGGACGAACTGAAAGTTTGTCTCTCGCTTGCAGATCAGTACGATCTGTCGATCGTCTGTCGAGCTTTGATTAATTCCAATGAATTCGCCTTTCTTCCGTAATCTGTTTTAAGCCCCTGAGCTGACAATCACATAACCACTGACAACCAGAATCGGTTCACTATGAGTAATCCCGAAAACCTAACTCCTATCGGCCAACGCCTTCTCGACCGAAGAAATTTTCTGGGTACTGCTGGTCTCTCAGCAACCGGACTAGGACTCGCCAGTCTACTCCAGAGCGACAATCTACTAGCCGACGACGCACGCACTGTGGGAGGCAAATTGCCAATTCGTCCGGCGATTGATCCACATAACCCATATGCTTCGAGACCTGCGCACTTTGAAGTTCCGGCCAAACAGGTACTCGTCATTTATCTGCCCGGTGCCATCAGTCATGTCGACACTTTTGATTACAAGCCGGCATTAACTAAGCTTGATGGCCAGAAGCCACCGAATCTCCCTAAAGTGACCTTTGAAGGTCCATCGGGCAATATCGCCAAGCCATTTTGGAATTTCAAGCCTCACGGTGAGACAGGCAAGATGGTTTCCAGTCTACTCCCTAATTTGGCCACGCAAGTCGATGACTTCTGTTTCATCCACTCGATGACGACCGACACCAGTGCCCATCCTCAGGGCGAGAATTTCATGAATACCGGTTTCACGATGGAAGGATTTCCTTCGTTTGGATCCTGGGTAACTTACGCTCTGGGAACAGAAGCCCAAGATCTACCTGCCTTTGTGGCCATTAATGACCCTCGAGGCCTGGCCCGAAGTGGGAAGAACAACTTCGGTAATGGATTCCTGCCGGCCGCCTTTCAGGGAACTGATTTTAACGCGAAGAATCCTCCGAATAACCTGCATCGTCCGTCCAGCCTTTCCGTCCAAGCGGACCGGGGCACGCTGGATATCCTCAAACGCCTCAATGCTCGTCATCTAAAGAAGTACCCCAATGATGCAAACCTAGCCGGGCGAATTGCCAGCTATGAACTTGCAGGGAAAATGCAGATGTCCGTGCCTGAGATCATGGATTTATCCAACGAGACGCAAGCAACATTAGACCACTATGGTGTCGAAGGTGGTTCGGAATTGCGCGGACAGTATGCTCAAAACTGTATTCTAGCGCGGCGGCTGATAGAAAAAGGCGTACGAGTAGTGCAGCTATTCAATGGTAGTGATCCCTCCGGTGGAAATGGCGTAACCAATTGGGATTCACACTCGAATATCCTGAGCACCCATGCCATGCAAGCAGAAATCATGGATAAGCCAACCGCTGCTCTACTGGCCGACATGAAGCAACGAGGACTATTGGAAAATACACTCGTGGTTTGGGCCACTGAATTTGGTCGTATGCCTTTCCTACAATCCAACGGAACTGGTCGTGACCACAATCCCAATGCCTTCACGTGTTTTCTAACTGGAGCCGGTGTGAAGCATGGGTTTAGTTATGGACAAAGTGATGAGTTTGGTTTCAAAGCGACAGTCGACAAAACAACAGCCTATGACTTCAATGCGACCTTACTGCATCTTATGGGACTGGATCACGAACGCCTGACGTTTTACCACAACGGTTTAGAACGACGACTAACCAATGTTCATGGCCATGTAATCAAGGAAGTACTGGCTTAGGCCGAGTTACTTCTCATCGGCTGCTAAAAGTTTGACCATCGCCTTGCCCATAGCCTCGCCAATATTCATATAAGTTTCGGCGTTACCGCCATAGTGTCCATTGGATGCTCCACCTTTAGACAATGGGTGACTGTAGACGGTGGCAACGTTCCCTTTAAATTCTTTGTACTTCCCGGATTCACCATCAACAGCAAGCTGTGCATCAAGAATCTGACGTTCAACCCCCTCTGCATCTTTTGCTGTTTGGCCCAATGTTGCACAAACAAATTTGGCGTTGGGTGCATCAAAGTCCTTGCGTAGCTGTTTGATCAGCTGAACTAAGTTCTGTTCATAGCGACTAGCATGCCCTTTGTTGTAACGGTCCTTATCCCCTTGCCACCAGAAGAATCCGGCGACTTCAAAACTTTTCGCATCCGGATAAAACTCATCGAGTTTCGCCAGCACCTGCTTCGCCCGAGCGATATCTCCATCATATTGCATACCGGCGTACCAACCAATTTTCTCCGGATCCGTCCCCTTCTGCCATTTCAATGGAGTCTCTTTGTAGGCTGCATAATGATAGGTTTTTCCATCTTCTTCAAAGTCAAAAGATGGGCTACCAGGAGGCAATAAATCCCAGCCCAAACTACGATTGCCAATACAGCTTTTGAGAATCATGACAGGTGCCTTAGTCGCATGTCCAACATAATGACCGATACCAATTTCAGGTCCGACTCGCCCACCTTTGATGGTCATAAATTCATTGTTGAACAATTTCGAACCACCCGTACCACTACCCATGACTCGGACATTACGCACATCATTGCGTACAGTCCAGTTCCCTTGATCATCGGTCAAATACGAATAAAGCCCTTTTTCTTTTATCGCATGCTCCAACGAACCATCATCACCCGAGACCTTACCGAATCCAAGCATATTGGACTGACCGAGCAATATATACACCTGCACAGGTTGATTTAGATCTGCCGGTTTACCATCCGGATCGGGCAAAGAATCTGCCGCCGTCAAGGGGCCGATGAAAACACAACTAACCATCGACATAAGTACTAAGAAACGATTCCAGATTGCCATTGAAACTCCAATTCTGTTTTTTAGATTTCCATGAGTTCCAATTGAACTCTACCGTAAACCCTAGCTACAATGAGGGGTCCGCAATACCCTTATAGCAAATTTGGTAAAGCATATGCGTTTTATAGCCGCTATTTTTATTATTCATTTGAGTATATTCACTATCTGTTTCGGGCAGTCGAGTCCACAGTTTGATCTCCCAAGCTCGGTTCGAATGATCATCAAATCGCATTGTCTTGAATGTCATAACGCTGACGTCACCGAAGGCGAGGTAAGGCTCGATACACTCCAAGAGCTTTCATTAGATGCGAGATTAGAGCTGCTAAACAAAGCACAGGATCAGATTTTCTTTGGATTGATGCCACCAAACCAAGCGACTCAGCCAAATTCGGACGATCGGAAGGTTTTGGCAGCATTCCTACGAGCAGAATTACAAGCTCACAATGCCTCCAAGCTGGATGAGAAATTGAGTTATCCATCCTATGGTAATTACGTAGATCATGATGAGCTATTCAGTGGCGAACACAATACGGCAGGTTATTCCTCAGGTCGACGCTGGCTGGTAAGTCCTCAGATTTTCCACCAACGAGTCATGGATGTCTTTCAATTGACCGGCCGGGAACGAGAATCCTTCGCGATTCGTAATTTTCACGGTGTGACGAATCCTTTTATCCTGCCAGATCATTCGGGCGTTAGAGATTACTCGATTTCCACACTCGACGGCGGCCACTTACTGGTGATGCTTAAAAATGCTCAATGGATCGCGAGTAAGCAAATTTTTGCCGCAGAGAACAAAGGCAAAGATCGAAATGCGATCGTCTACCCTAATCCCAAAGACCGTTGGTTTCCACAAATTACGCCTCTTGAGTTTGAAGAGATTATTACCAGCGATTCCGCACCCACTGAATCTCAATTACTCGCTGCTATCAACAAACAATTTAGTCTTGTGCTTCAACGTCCACCGAACGTCGAGGAGCAAAACAAGTATTTGGATTTACTTCGTTCAACCACAACGCTTGCCGGAAACACGGAAGGCCTACGACAAATGCTGGTCGCCGTGTTACTGGAATCCGAATTTCTATATCGTTTGGAATTTGGAAGACCAGAGCAGGATGAACATGGACGTCAAAAACTAACACCGCAAGAAGCCGCCTTTGCTATCTCCTATGCGTTAGGAGACCGTGGACCTGATGAAGCTCTGCTAGAAGCAGCAAATCAAGGACGCCTTGAAACCAAAGAGGATTATCAACGGGAAGTACAAAGACTACTGCTGGATACAGAATACTACCGCGGGCAAATCGACTCATCACTCAATGGAAAACATTATCAATCCGACGTAGTTTCTCATCCTAAGATCATTCGGTTCTTCCGTGAATTCTTCGGGTATACCGGAGCACTGAAAGTATTCAAAGACATTAAACGCAGTGATGGCAAGTATCAAAATCCCGGTCGAGGCACACACGGAACGCCCGGTTGGCTCACTTACGAAGCAGACCGTATTGTCACCTGGCATGTGGAGAAGGATGTCGATGTCTTTAATTCACTATTAACTTCTGACAAATTCTTTGTTTACTACAACATGCCAAATGAGCAGGGGCAAACCTTGCAGCGTGAATGGCGGGAAGTCTATGAGCATTTAAAAGACACTCCCTGGAAGACAGAACCGGAACGAGTACTCGAAGAGAATCTCGAATTCCTGAAAGAGCGTAAAACGATGCGAATCGTTGATACCTCGCGTCCTGGGGAGTTAGTGAATTACATGCACTTCTTTGCTGAATCGTACGGGCAGAATCGCAATCCGTTTACCAGAATCCCCTGGTCCCATGGATACAGCTATCATCATTCTCCTTTTTACAGTTTGCCTCCAACACCTAGCATTTATCGATATGGCAGTTGGAAGTCAACGCGTTACGAGGGGGACCGGATCGAGGTCAAACAATTCTGGGATTATCCAACCGAACAACCGTTTGCGATCGAAAATCGCAAAGGGATCCTCACTCATCCGGCATGGCTCATCGCCCATTCAACGAATTTTCATGCTGACCCAATTCGACGGGGACGCTGGATTCGTGAAAAACTACTCGCTGGACGTGTCCCAGATGTCCCGATTACTGTCGATGCTCAGGTGCCGGAAGATGCAGCCCACACTTTTAGAGAACGAGTGGAGATGGTGACGCACAAAACAGAGTGCTGGAAATGCCATCAACAGATGAACCCTCTAGGGTTCGCGTTTGAAATGTTCGATGATTTTGGGCGATTTAGACAAGTGGAAAAACTTGAACACCCCGATAATCTAATCAAGACGGGAGATGGGAAGAGTACGTTTGATGTCTTCAAAACGGCTCCAGTGGTAACTACGGGCTTCTTGAAAGGCACGGGGGTAGAAGAATTGGATGGAGAGGTTGGCGATGCCTTAGAACTGATCGATCGCCTCGCTCAATCGGACAGAGTCCGCCAGTCTATTATTCGCCATGTTTTCCGATATTACATGGGGCGAAACGAGACATTGGTCGATTCAAAAACATTAATAGATGCCGATCAGGCCTATCTGGATAGCAATGGCAGCTTTCGGGCGGTCATCGTCTCACTCTTAACCTCCGACTCGTTTATGTATAGAAAATAGCCGATTCGACTCTGCGATCAAGTAAAATTAAAAGTAACCAACATCAATCTATAAAAGAAAACATATGGACAATCGACGCGATTTCTTAAAGACAGGTCTGTTTAGCATTGGGGCATCCGCCATGATGAATCCGACATTGTTCGGAACCATGGATGAGACCAATCCCCCCATGCGTTTTATCTTTATGCATCGAGGGAATGGACTTTGGCCAAGTGTCATGGTGCCACCCAGTTTTGACGAGTCGTTAAAGTTAAAGGAAAAGCAAAAGGCAGCATACGAAGTAGATCTGGCTGGCCATGAATTACCCGATTGGATGGAACCCTTAGGGAACCACGTCGATAACCTCACCATTCTGCAGGGACTCTCCGGTAAAATGTGTACGGTAGGACATCATTCCTGGTCATCTTCTCTGGGAGTTTACAAGGCAAATGAACGACTCAGCTCCATCAAATGGGCGACAGTCGATTTTGAATTAGCAAAACTCTTTCCCTCTCCGGTCGAGCATATTGAACTTGCCTGTTTCCCGTTGGGTGGAGGCAATGCCCGTGGCAGCCTGGATGGCATTGCGACTGGGTTCTCTGCTCGTGGGCCACAGCAGCCAAATTATGCATTCGGTTCTCCTCGAATCGCTATGGAAGAATTATTTAAGTCCGTTTCCACGGACCAGACCACGCAAGTGCAGTATCAATTGGATCGACTGGTATTGGAATTCATTGCCAAGAACGAAGATGCCACAGCTCGAGATCTAGCCAATTTAGAAAAGAGGAAAGTGCAAAACTATGCCGATAGTGTCGAAGCTATTCGAGAGCGTAGTCGTAAAGTTGACGCTATGGCCGAAAAGATTCGTCGACATGTACCACAACTAGATCCAAAGTATCTGGATGCTGATGTTAATACACTGGACCGCCAAAAGGGGCACACCGAAGTTCTATTAGGAGCGTTGATTTCAGGACTGACTAATGTTGTCGCGTTTACAGTGGATGAATTGGGGCATAGCTATACAGGGATTCCAGGAATCGAAGGTGCAACGGTCAATATGCATGATGTTGGTCATGGTAAAACTATCGCAGGAGTGGAAGCGCCCGAGATTCGTAAACGGTGCCGCACTCATCATATGACTCTGATGGATCGAATTGTGAGTCGGCTTAAAAGTGTTCCTGAAGGTAACGGAACTATGTTCGATAACACCATGGTTTTCTACTTTCCGGACGGAGGAGAAACTCATCACAGCCATGGATTTGAATTTCCATTTGTCATTTTGGCCGGTGATAATGCCAAGTTAAACCTAGGACGCAAATACATTCGCTTGCCGAATTACGGTGACCCTGGACACAAGACTCTTGGTAATTTCTATACCTCGCTTCTAAACGCCTATGGCAATCCAATCTCGCACTATGGTGCTCATGACGTCGGCCTGAATGCTTATGGTATTGACCAAAGCGGACCGATTGCGTCGCTACAAAGTTAAATGGATTCCATGGCTTCGGCCGTGTGGCCTACGCGACGTCCTTCTAAGTCCTGGATCCGACTTCGTCCTCCTTCGTCGGACTACGACGGACAAGCTCCATGTTTCTATAGTGGAGGACGGAATTTATCCGCCGGAGCCTGAAAGGTGTAGGTGGTACGAATGATCTCATTTAGCCAAGTGACAATGGTCATTTGGACAGTTCAACAATTGTCATTTTTGGCAATTGGGTTATAAGACAAGCCAGACTTCCAAAACCCCGAGTTTACCCGTCGTAGTCCGCACGACGTAGTCGGGGGCTCAACTGTTTAACTGTCTAAATGGTTAAACGTTCTTAATCTTTCGGGACCACTGGCGTGTGACTTGGAAGCTGAGCTTTGAAGTCTCCCAGGCTTGACCAGATCAAAGGTTTGCTTAGATCGACCTCGGTAATCGCCACTTCACCAAATTCCTGTGCTTGTGCCAAGACCTGTCCATCTCGTCCATAGACTCCGGTAATCATCCAATCAAGCTCGACTCCACAGTACGTACTGCTAATGACAAAGACGTGATTCTCGCAAGCGCGGGCTGCCCCTAACAACGGATTACACCCCCATACAGGCCAGCAAATCACCTCGGCACCGTTTTGACTTAATTTACGAGCAACTTCCGGAAAGAACCCGTCGTAACAAATCATCATTCCGACTTTTCCAAATGACGTATTGAAAACCGGATATTCTTTTCCCGGAGTGATTCCACCTTCGATTTCACCTCGTGGCAATGTCACCTTACGGTACTTACCCACAAAACCTTCGGGACCGACTAAGGCAGCCGTGTTGAAAATGAGACGACCGTCACGTTCCAGTAAACCGGCACAGATGTAGAGATTATATTTTTGGGCCAGCGTAGAGAAATAGTCGGTTGATTCTCCGGGGATTGCTTCCGAGCATTCGTAATATTTCAATCCGCGTCCGTAGTAGGTTAAGCACTCGGGCAGAACCACCAGATTTGCTCCCTGTTTGGCCGCATTGGCGATGAGAGGTTCAAACAGTTTACACTTATCGAGATTAGAATCTCCACCAGCGGGCTTAAAGTGAATGGTTGCAAGCTTGACTTTTCTGGCAGGTGGAGCCTTCGTGGGCTTTAATTCCACCTGAGCCCATTCCACCTTCCCGCGGGATTCCCAACGGTAAGAGAGTTCGACAACACCCTGCCGAGCGGTCGAAGGTACTTTGTACACTCCCTGAATTAAACTCCAGCCATTATCAAGTTCTTTCACAATGGCTGGGAATTCCGGTTCTGCCAACGGTTGCTTTCCGCGGGCGTAGGATGCATTGGAAGTAAAATCGTGTTTGACTCGATTTCCGTTTTCGTCTTTCCATAAGACTCGAGTGACTGCAGTACGGCGACTGTGCTTTAGATTGCGAGTACGTTGAACTGCAGAAAACTGATAGTGCTTGCCACCTTCAACCTCATATGTCTTTTCAAACCAGCCAAAAGAACCTGAACGATGGTCGGTGGTGATACAAAAGCTGCCCTGACCATCCGGGCCTCCTTTTAAGTTGTATTGAAAATCCGGAGCGATTTCTTCCCGGGGCGATTCGGCAGTCCATCCTGCCGGCATTCTACGAAAGGAATCGTTCTCGGCAATGACGCTTGCACTGGGAAATACCAGCAAACAAGTTGTGCTCAGCAGACTTAACAGGCTTAAAACAGTTGGCTTCATCGGAACACTCCCGGAGCGGGAATAGCCTTTAGAAAGAAGCAAGTCCCGTTGCCAGATCAGGTTGAATATTGAACAGAGTATTAAGGCGTGTGATAGCAAAGATCTTTTCAATTTCGCTCGTCACACTCACTAGCCGAAGTTCACCTCCGGCACCTTTTATTTTCTTATGCAACATTATAAACCGATTCAGGGCTGCACTCGACAAAAACTCGACTGTCGACATATCCAGAACGAGCTTTTCTACATTGGAATCGACAACTTGAAATAACTCGTCACCCATTTGTTGGATGTCGCCATCATCGAGAAACTTGGGTTGAGTAAATGTTACAACTGTAACATCACCATTTTGAGACAAGCTGATTTTATCCATAATCTTCTTCTACCCAAACTGACTTGTGAACCGACACAATTAATTGAAGTAATGACTCCGGCAAGCTGATAAAATATCAGAGCTTCTAAAGAACTCTAACACCAATTTCATTGCCGTTACCTTTTTATAAATAAAAAACCTATGAAAAGCATCGTTTGTCTTCTGGTTTCACTTGTTTCGCTCCCCGCTTTTTCAGCCGAATATTCATTAGCGACATTTAGCGTCGATGTGACGATTCCGTTGAATCATCGTTGTATGGGCGTTTTGCCTACCAAGAGCAAACGCATTGCCGATTCTCTTTATGCCCACGGTTTTGTACTCAACGGTGGCCCGAAGCCGGTCGTATTGTGTGCATTGGACTGGTGTGAAATTCGTAATGGTGCCTTTGAGCAGTGGCGTACTGCGTTAGCTGAAGCGGCAGACACCACCGTGGCACATGTTTTAGTCACAGCCCTGCATCAACATGATGCGCCTGTCGTGGATCTGGATGCTCAACGCCTACTGGATAAGGTCGGGCTTCCAAACGAGTTGTATCAGGTGGATTGGCATGACAAAACGCTGGCTCGAGTTGCTCAGGCAGTCAAAGACAGTCTTGACTTTACTTCACCGGTGACACACTATGGCACGAGCGAAGTCGAAGTCGAACGGATCGCTAGTAACCGACGCGTCGTATTAGAAAGTGGAGTGATCACCTATGGTCGCGGAAGCCGAAGTGGAGGCAATGACTTTATGGCCAAAGCTCCAGAAGGGGCAATCGACCAGATGCTCAAGACAATTACTTTCTTCAATGGAGACAAACCACTTCTACAGATGCATCACTATGCCACCCATCCGATGAGTTACTATGGTCAAGGTGTGGTCTCTGCAGACTTTGTCGGGCTCGCTCGAGAGCGTTTACAACGAGACAACCAATCCGTCCGTCAGATATTTGTACCTGGGTGTGGTGGGGATGTGACTGCAGGAAAATACAACGATGGCAGTGAAGACCATCGTCAGGAGTTGATTGATCGCCTATACAAGGCCATGGCAGCTGCTTCTAAAAACACGATTCGGTATCCACTAAACCAAATCGAATTGCGAAATGCCAAACTGTCTTTACCGTTCCACGAAGGTGCACACCTTACTCGCATGCAGTTGACTGCCGATCTCTATAGTCAATCCTTAACGACGGAAAAGCGCATTCTGGCAGCTATGGGGCTAGCAAGTCGTAATCGAGTCGAAGGCGATCACCCACTCGATTTCCCTTGTGTCGATTTAGGGCAGGCTCAAATCGTACTTTTCCCCGGTGAGACTTTTATCGGTTATCAACTCCTTGCTCAGGAGTATGCTGGTGAAAACTTCTTGATGTGCATTGCTTACGGTGATGCCTGGACAGGATATTTACCGACCGATGCTACATTCGCCGAAGACTTCAAGGATTCCTGGCTCTGGGTTGGACCAGGAAGCGAGAAGAAAATACGAGATGCGATTAAGAAGGTAATTCGTAAATAGTGGCCGACCATTCAGACTCTTCCAATTCCTGGCTACTACTTCAACGAGTCTGGGCTTTGTTTGGACTGGCGTTATTTGGTGCCACCTACAAGCTCTGGTTTCCGGAAAGCACGTTTCCCCATGTCCCTCTGCTAAGACCTTTCGCAGCCAGTATTTTCCAGACCGATGGCGTACATTATTTGACACTCGGCGCCATTGTACTGGCGCTCCTGTGGCTGCTAGCCAAACCGAATGCTACTGTCTGGTGCCTGATGTTCATCAGTTTAACTTGTTCACTCTTGGTCAATCAGCATCGTCTACAACCCTGGGCATTCCATCTGCTATTAGGGGCTATGGTCTTTATGGCCTGCTCGAGGGAACGAGGGACTAAATTACTACGGATTCTTACAATCAGTATCTACGTCTTTTCCGCAGCCGGAAAGTTCGACTATCAATTCATGTACACAGTTGGTCAACAATTTCTGCAAGCCGCTACCTCGTTGATTGGCATGGACAGCACTCAATGGGATGCTGGGCTGACAGCAAAGGCCACCCTGATTTTTCCGGCCTTTGAATTACTCGTTGGTGTTCTTCTTTGTAACTCTAAGACTCGACGAGTTGGTATTCCTGCCGCCATCATATTGCATACGAGCATTATGCTTATCCTGAGCCCTCTGGGATTAAATCACAAACCGGGAGTAGTCATTTGGAATTGCTTGTTCGTGATTCTGATCCCCTTGCTCTTCCGGGCAAATCAGAAACCTGCACGAATGTCTACAGATCGTTCTGACCGTTCCGTTCGCAGCCAGATTGTAGCAATCTTGGTGCTGTCCACTTCAGTATTGCCTATCACTGAGCCACTTGGAAAATACGATCACTGGCTAGCCTGGGGGCTCTATTCACCACGGACGAGTCGAGTCATCGTCAACATTCCCCTATACAACGTAAGAGTGATTGATGAATTGGAGCCGTACATGATTCCACAATTTGGCGATTCACCTTTCCGGACATTCGATATGCGACGCTGGTCACTGGATGAATTAAATGTTCCGATATACCCACAAGATCGATTTCAACTGGCCGTTGCCCGCCACATTGCACATAAGTACCAACTAGGAGATGGAATCGAAATCCATCTCTTGGGAATTGCTGATCGCTTTACCGGCCAACGTAGCAGTCAAGTGCTACGGGGAGTGCAGGAAATCGATATGTACTGCAGGCAGTACTTCTTCTCTGCCACTCCGACCTACCTAAATCGATAGGAACGTTGGAATAGCAAAGGCTGATTAATAGACCTATTTACGGAAGGCCGGGTGCTCCGGATTAGCGCCACTGATGATATAGGCCAACAGATCAAGAATCTCATCTTTAGTCATCGTGTTCAATAAGCCTTTAGGCATGATGGAGACCTTCGATTCATCCCGTTCATCAATATCATCTTTGGCAATTTCAATCACACCCGCATCTTCTTTCAGTGGATTGTCTGAAAGCTTCAGGACTTTGTCGTTTTCTTCAACGATCACACCCGAATAGAGTTTCCCACCAAGTGTGGCAATAATTTGCGTTCGATACTTCTCTTCGATTTCCTTCGAAGGTTCAGTCAATGATTCGACGATTTTAGCGACATCCGTCTTTTGATCTGCCAATTTAGCCTGCAACGCGAAGAGATCAGGAGCAAGCTTTCCTCCAGTGCCCTTCATTGCATGGCATGCAACACATGACACCTCTGTGAACAATTTACGACCGCTTTGGAAATCCCGGCCCGATTCCAAGTCATTCACCGCATTAAGAATATCCTGTGTTGACCATTCCCGTACGAATTGTCGCTGAGGTAACTCCCCATGCGTTATCGCTGGAGCGGTAGGTTGCAGTGGGATATCGCTAATGTCGGCGACAACATGCATTGTTCCATACATCGTTCGCCAGTGTCCTGGGAAAGTACAAACGTAAGAATATTCACCCACTTCAGACGGAGCAGTAATCTGTAATCGTTGTTGTTGTCCTGCCTGAAGCATACCTGTTGAAAACAAAACTTTATCGCTGTCTGGTACAAATTCTTTGGCGAGTCCTTCAGGTGTAGCTCCCAGTTTTTCGGCCAGAATACCTACTTCTTCGCGAGCACCCGGAACGGTAACCAAGAGATTGTGTGGCATAATATCAACGTTTTCAAACACGATTTCGACAGGTTTTCCCGCTTGCACATAAATATGTGGGCGATCGTAAATCATGCGGTGGGGAACAGGACGAATCACAATAACATCTACTGCCAGGTCAGCCAGTTTCCGACGGATCGCAATTGCAGCTTCCTTACCAAGTTGCCCGGATAGATCTTTGCCTAATTGAATCGCATCCATCACTTGAGTTTCCGTTCGGCTTTTAGCAGGAACGGATTCGATGTAACGAATTAACTGATCCAGTACCTGAACCACGCCTTCTTTTGGCAAGGCTGTACCGTCTAATCTACCGATCGATGTAACGGCAGCATTCCTATAAGCACCTTTAGCAACCAGCGGGGCGAGTACGTCGAAGATCTCTTTGTCATGACCTGCGATGTAGCTCACGGCATTGATGGCAGAACGTGTTAATTGAACGGTTGGCTTAGCACCATTCGCACTGATCGCCATACTTGGATTAGGCCCCTTATTGCCCGCCAAACGGAAGACAGGCTTACGATTGCCATCAAGAACAACCAAAGTAAAGCCATTGAGTCGGCTCACATACTCACCGTTGTTTTCAGTTCGGTTCCAAATCACAACACTATCGATAGGAAATTCCTGCCCCAAGTCAACTTCCCAGAATGGGTTGGTTTGAGACGAAGTGTGAGTCAGGGAGTTACTGCCATACTGGCCACTGGTGTTACCATCGACAGCCCGAGATGCAGCACCACCGAAATCTGTTGACGATTGAGAGGCCTTCTTTTTCAACGCAATGTTTTGGCCCTCGCTCATGACCTGGACTTCAGAGAGGGTCAATACACGTTGCTTTCCTGGAATTTCAATTCGAACAAATCGACCTAACGCTCCTTTGGACTCGCCAATCTGAGTTGCTAATGGCTCAGGCAGTTCAGAAACCGTTTCCAACACTCGTTCATAAAGAGACTCACGAACCTCGTCACTGGCAATTAAAGGAATGGTATCGAGGACCGTCCCAAACCGAGCAGCATTACCAAGCGATTGAGTCCAAATTTTTTCAGCAGAACCATCAGCAGCAATCAACGCGGCTGTCGCTAATCGGCGGGTCACTGCACGCTTACCTGCTCGGTGTAACTGAGCGATTTCTGCGCGCTTCATTTTGAGCATCGCTGGATCTGTCATCCGGAACATATGCACATATTCTGTCAGCACCTGCTCTGCCGCATCTGCGGTGGACGCATCAAGCTGTCGCACGGTATTCACCAATTCGGACACCATATTCGTCTGATTGATTTTCGCAATCCCCATCAAAGCTTCGTGCCGATATTGATGTACGATGCCTGGGCGTTTCAGGATAGCTTGATAAACCGGTTCACTGCGAGTCATGTTGATGAGATCTGTCGTGGCCACCCGATCAATGATGTATTCGATGGCTTTGGCATTACCTGCAGCAAATTCCTTGCCCGATCCAACGGCTTCTTTCCAAACAGGTTCGAGCCGGCGAATCGTGTGCCTCAGAGTAAAGTCTACGTAGTAATCAACTTCATGATTCAATGCGAGCAGTGCAACTTCAGCTGCTTCACTTTCGTGGAAATAGCTACAAGCTCTAATGGCTTCCAAACGCACTCGTGAATGCTCATCTTCAACTGCTGTACGTAGCATACCAAAAACGCCGGGAACTTTATGCCGCCAGTAGCTGATAACTCGAATGGCTGCTGCGCGGGCATTGTAGTCAGGGGAAGCCGCGACCCGTTGTAATAGTTTCAGGCCGATACCGTCTGACACGTTATGGTGCTGGCAAACCCACAAAGCTTCCAACAACAAGTGCTCATATTGAGCATCATCCTGATCAAGGCCGGCGACCCAGGTTTCGAGGGCTGCTGTGACATCAGAGGTTGGGAATTCACGCAATTTAAGACGAACTCGATAACGAGTGCGATCTTCATAGGTACGAAGCATCTCCAACAATCCGGCAATATCCTGATCTTCAATATGAGGTCGTTTTACCAAAGGACGTGAAGGGTAGGTAATGCGCCAAATACGACCGTGTGAATGGTCTCGATTGGGGTCACGCAAACTGTGTTGCATGTGGCCCACGAGCGGATTAAACCAGTCAACGATATACAAAGCTCCGTCCGGACCAAACTGGATATCCACAGGCCGGAAGTTCTGATCGGAAGAGTACAGAATGGGTTCGATTTCCGTTGCTTCATATCCTGAACCAACTTCTTTCACCGTGTGCTGTAGAATCCCTTGGAAACCGATTACATTGTTCAGCAAGAAGTTGCCTTGCGCTTCCGGTGGAAAATGACGACTGGATACAAATTCACAGCCCGAGGTTGGTCGTACACGTTTCTTTAGAAACTGATTCATACGTTCTGTGTACTGGAATTTAAATGGACCAAAGTCGTCCTCTCCATAATACTCCGGAGCTCGGATGGAAAACGGAGCAGCAAAGTAATTGGCTCCGCCCGATGCATCTGCGACAAAGTTCTGCCCCCACTTATTAAAGGCATGCCCCCAGGGATTGGCAAAGTTGTAGTGTACGTGAGTATTGAATTCCTGATTGGTAGGATCAAATCGGTACACCCCACCATGCGCGTTGCGAACCGTCCCACGAGGAGTCTCGACTTGCGTGACATGAAACGTACCTTCGTGCATATAGATTCCCCCACCAGGCCCCCAGGTGAACGCGCCGATGGCATGATGTGAGTCTCCTGAATCGAATCCACCCAGCAGGATTTTCTTAAGATCAGCCTTCCCATCTCCATTCGTATCTTTCAGGAAGACGAGGTTTGGCTCTTGAGCAACATAGACGCCACCATCCCCTAATTCAAACCCGGTGGGAAGATGAAGGTCATCGGCAAACGTCTCCATTTTGTCTGCTTTGCCATCACCGTCTTCATCGGTAAAGACCAACAATTTGTCACTTGGTTTATGAGGTGGAAGGTATTGCGGGTAGCTAGGCATCGTTGCCACCCACAGCCTACCTTGTGTGTCGAAGGTGAATTGCACTGGATTCTTAAGTTCCGGAAACTCCACTTCACTGGCGAAGAGATTAACTTCATAACCTTCAGCGATGGTGAACGTCTTCTTGGCAGCTTCCGGCGGGAGAATCGTTATCGGAGTTTTGAAGTTCGTTGGAACGTCATAGAGTTTTCGTGTTTCTGAATAGTCATATTCCGCCGGGATATCCTTGCCATTGGCAACGGCCCAAATTCGCTTGTCAACCACTGCCGCCATTTCATCAAGCTTGGCTCGCTCGTTTTCAATCACGTAGGCATCGGTATAAGGCGGATTTCCATGGTCCCGCCGTGAGCGGCCTCCATAAATGTAATAACCATTGACCGCTCGATAGTTGTGGAAGTAATTGAAGTTCTTTTCCATCACTTCGGGAAGCACTGCTTCTGCTACGTCATTCCATTTAGAATCAACACCGAAAAGAGCCGTCATGAAATGCGGTGCGAATCGCTTGTAACCTGAATCACTTAGGTGCACTCCGTTGAAAGTGTACGGGGCATCACTAGCTGCATATAGTTTCTGTGACAAGGAGAACAAATCAATAAACGGAATTTGATGTTGCTTGGCGGCATTTGCCATGGCTTGTGCATACGTTGCGAAATCAGCATTTTGCCTTTTTCCGATCGGCAAATTGGGATCCCCAGTGTTTTCAAAGGACATCGGAGAAATCAAAACGACTCGGGCATTACCCTTGCCGCTATAATTCTGAGCCAGTGTATGTTTCAAAAACTGATCCAGTTCCTTTGTAAACGTCTCCAGTCCCGATTCACCACGGAACGATTCACTAAATCCGAAGAAGGCAAAAATGACATCTGCTTTGGCACGATTCAAATGATCATCCGGCGTCCCAAAATCCAATGAACGTGGTCGAAAACGAACTTCGTCACCATTGAATCCCTGGTTGCGAACAGACAGGTTCAGGTCTTTGAACTGCGATTGCAAAAGAGCTTCCCAATACCCGAAGTACTGAAATCGCTCGGCAGTGTTGCTACCAATAAAGACAATACGGTCCCCCTTTTTCAGATCCACTTGAGCCTGAAGTGATGGTGCGAAGAAAACCAGAGTCAAAACAACACTGAATACCGAAAACATTCGCCTCATTGTTTGTCGCCTTTATGCGTAAAGAAATCTGTCTATCCATAGGTGGATAGCATTGGTTTTTTGGTGAAAAGCCTGAATTGTTAAATGTACTTGGAAGCTACATGCAGGGCTAGTATCTGCAACCGCGTGAATCCCAAAGAATATCTAAACAGGTGCTATCGCAAGTCGTTCAATGAATTCAATGCGCAGTTCACATGAATCGCTGCTCCATACGGCAATGCATCTTCATCCACTTTGAATTTTGGATGATGCACGCTGTAAGTGGCTCCCACGTCCGGATTCCCAATTCCTAGGAATGCAAAACAGCCAGGTACGCGTTGTGTGTAATAAGCAAAGTCCTCGCCTCCCATTACTGGTGGCATTTCCAAGACCTTTCCAACGCCTAACACTTGCTCTACCGATTCTTTGCCGGCTTCCCAGCAGACTTCATCATTCAAGGTAGGTGGATAGTCGTGTCCAGGAAAACTAATATCGGCTTCGCAGCGATTTGCCTGGGCAATAGCCATTGCAATTTCACTAACTCTGGTCTGAAGATGCTTCAGTCCATCCAGCGTTAAAGAGCGAATCGTTCCCTGAATTTCGATCGACGGCGGAATGACATTATAGGCTTCACCACCATGAATCATCGTCACACTGATTACCCCGGACTCTAGTGGATCCAATTCACGGGAAATAATCGTCTGTAATTCGACCACAATCTTGGCTGCCGTGGTGACCGGGTCAATCGCCAGATGCGGCATCGCCGCGTGACCCCCTTTACCTTTCACAATGATCTTCAAAGAGCCGGCGGCAGCCATTAAAGTTCCTGCCCGAGCGGCTAACATTCCCGTAGGCAATTCCGCTGAGACGTGCAAACCAAATATTCGTTCAACCTGTGGATTCTCCAGAACACCTTCTTCACTCATCTTTTCACCACCGGCGCCGCCTTCTTCAGCCGGTTGAAAAATCAGTTTGACCGTTCCTTGAATCAGGTCTTCATTCTCTTTCAGAAGACGAGCAGCCCCCAATAACATTGCCGTGTGGCAATCATGCCCGCAGGCATGCATCTTGCCATCAATTTCACTCCGAAACTCAACATCTGCTTCTTCATGAATGGGTAGCGCATCCATATCTGCCCGCAAAGCGACACAAGGCCCTTCACCATTGCCGATGGTTCCCAACACACCGGTCACCGCGATATCTTTCTGGTATTCAATCTCTAGTTCATCTAAAGTGGACTGCACGAGTTTACTGGTTTCAAACTCTTCGTACATCAATTCCGGATGCTGATGGAGTTGTCGACGTAATCCCACTATCCAAGGTTGAATCGACTTAGCCTGAGATACAAGTTGTTCTGTGTTCATCATCATGGCCCCTTGTTCAGAAAATAGTTCAGGAAATAAAATCGTTTGGATTCGTTAACTGCTGGGCTAGTTTCTGTAGCCATCTCGCGGCAGGCGCCCCATCCAACACCTGATGATCAAACGTAAGGCTCAACGACATGGTATAGCCACTCACCAACTGTCCATTTTCCACTATAGGCTCCTCTAAAATCCGTCCAATCCCCAGAATTCCCGCTTGGGGCAAATTTATCACCGGCGTAAATTGGTCGATTCCAAGCGTCCCCAAACTGGAGATGGTAAAGGTACCTCCCTTGAGCTGTTCTTCGCCAAGATTTCCTTCTCTGGCTGCACTGATTAATTCCGAGGTATACTCCGCAATATCGTCGAGAAGTAAACGATCAACCTGCTGAACTACCGGAGCGAGCAGACCATAATCCGTATCGACGGCAAACGCAATATTTACATCGTCATAGACGTACACTCCATCTGGAGTCCAGCACGCATTCAACTCAGGGCACTCACGCAGTAACATGGCGGCCAGTTTCATAATGATGTCGTTATAGGATGGTGTTAAATCGGAGCCTTTCAACCTATCACGATAGGCAATCAACCCACCGGCGTTGAATTTCTTATGTAATGTAACCGGTACTGTCTGAACTACACTGGCACGCATCCGCTCAGCGGTAATCCGCCGGACATTGGTTAGAGGCTGAACTTGCCCCGCCTGTGTTGGAAGTATGAAATCAGCTTGCAGAAGCTGGCGTGAATCTCCAGTTTGAGCAACTCCATTCTCCATCGCTGCAAGCACATCTCGTTCACGGATTCGACCATTTTTTCCAGAGCCCCTAATACCTGCAAGAGAAATTCCATTTTGGCTGGCAAGACGCCTGGCTCGGGGCGAGGCAATATTACGTTTGCCCCGTTTACTATCAACGCCAGCAACTCCACTTTCCGCGGACACATTGACTAAATCACGTACACTTTCTGAATCCGCTGGTGTTGCCACTGTCTCCTTCTGAGCAACTGTCGGAGTGAATTCCGGGGGCTCTTCGCCTTCGGCGAGGAGAAACCCCAGCACTTGGCTGACCAACACGGTTTCGCCAGACTGAGGTGCTTTCGCGGGTATATGCAAAATCCCTGAATCAAAGGACTCGACTTCTTGGGCAGCTTTCTCTCCTTCGAGCACAAATAACATATCGCCTGCCTGCACCGATTCACCATCCGCCTTAAGCCATTCGACAAATGTCCCTTCATCCATCGACCAGCCCAGTCGCGGCACTACGATTTCTATTGCCATTGTTTTCTTTCCTTCCCCTCGCCTGCTTCCCGTTCCATCTACTCTGCTAACAACTCTCGAATCGCAGCCACAACCGATTCGATGTTAGGTACGACAGCCTCCTCCAAAGTTGGAGAGTACGGCGTCGGAGTAAAGGCCCCGCTTAACCGCTTGATTGGGGCGTCTAAATCATCAAAGCCAGCGTCTGCGATCGATGCAGCAATTTCAGAGGCAATACTACAGGGCTGAAAAGATTCATCGACAACCAACAGGCGTCCTGTTTTGGCAACTGACTCGCAAATGGTTTCCGTGTCCAACGGCGAGACTGTCCGGGGATCAACGACTTCCACTGAAATGCCTTCGGCAGCTAGCTGTTCGGCAGCTTGCAGTGCGTGATGCACCATCAAGGCCACGGCCACGACAGTTAAATCGGTACCTTCCCGATGGACTCGCGCCTTCCCAAATGGAATTTCATAATGTGATTCAGGTACCGGGCCCTTAATCGCCATCAGTTCACGATGCTCCAGAAACAGTACCGGATCCGTTGAGCGTAACGCATGAGCAAACAGCCCTTTTGCATCGTAAGGAGTAGCCGGCGTGACGACTCGAAGTCCAGGAATATGAGCATAGATCGAGTGATAAATACCTGAATGATGAGTGGCAGCTGAATGTCCAATTCCACCGCAGCCTCGTAACAACACAGGCATCTTGATTCGCCCACTACTCATGTATTGCATTTTGGCAATCTGATTAATCATCTCTCCGAATGCATCATTGATGAAGTCAATGAACATGAAGTCGATAACCGGACGCGTGCCAGTCATGGCGGCGCCACAACTCAGGCCAACAAACCCTCGTTCACAGATCGGGGAATCACAGAGTCGATCGGCTCCATACTTTTCGTAGAGCCCAATCGTGGTCATAAAGTTACCACCTCGTTCCCCAATTCCTTCGCCCATGACCCAGATATTAGGATCTTCTTCCATCGCAGCGTCTAATGCTTCGTGGGTCCCACCGACAAACGTCTGAATACGATCTCCGGGATCGATATCCGCAGCAACGGGCGTTGCCGATTCATCATAGACGTGTGCAGTAGCTGTCGTGCCATCCGGATAGGGACTCGATTCGGCATTGGAATGAGACTCGGCAATGAGCGATTCAACCTCTGCTTCAATTGCTTTCAATTCGTCTTTAGATACAAGACCTACTTCGACGAGTCGTTCTGCGAGTCGCTCAATGGGACAACGCTGTTTCCACTCTTCCACATCTTCACGTGTCCGATAAGTAAAGTCTCCCATCCCCTCAGCATGAGCTCGTGTACGATAGGTTTTACATTCAATCAGCGTTGGGCCTTCTCCGTTACGAGCACGTTCCACCGCTTCTCCCGCAATACGGTAGATTTCTAAAACGTCATTCCCATCCACTTCAAAGCCCGGGATTCCATAATTGGCTGCCCTTCGGCCAACATCAGGAATACCGCTGGAATAATCGAACGCAACTTCTGTAGCAAACTGGTTGTTCTCACAGACAAAGATACATGGCAAATTCCAAATGCTTGCCATATTCAGGCCTTCGTGAAATGCGCCATTGTTAACCGCTCCGTCTCCAAAGCAGGCAACTGAGACATTGTCTTTACCTTGAATCTTAAAGGTGTACCCCCCACCGGATGCATGAAGAATACATGGGCCAACAATCCCACTGGTTCCCATCATTCCAATTTCGGGCTTGAACAAGTGCATACTGCCACCACGTCCACCACTGCAACCATCCTCACGACCATAGAGTTCGGCGATCAACTCCTGAGGATGCAGCCCTTTAGCCAGAGCGTGTCCGTGACCTCGATGCGTACTAAAAACAACGTCTTCCAAACGAAGATGAGCAAATACTCCGGTCGCAATAGCCTCTTCACCCACATATGTGTGACAGGCACCATGCACCAGGCCCTGCTGATGTGACTTAGCAAGCCGCTCTTCACATTGCCGGATCACCTGCATGGTGCGGTAGAGTGAAAGTCCTGTTTCCTTGTCGATTCCAACTGATGTCGTCGCCATTTGCTTATTTCTTTTCTTGTTATTCTGCAAAAACTTCTGTACCCACACTTCCGCCGGCGTTCATCGCCAGATTACCACCATCCATTGGAATCAAGGTTCCGGTAATCCAGGACGACGCATCGGATGCCAGGAATACAGCCAATCCTTTGATATCGTCAGAGCTTCCAAATCGTCCGGTGGGAATCCCGCTTAAAAAGCGATCTTTGATTCGAGGGTCGGCATCAATGCGTTCCTGCAACCCGGGATTCAATACCTGAGCCGGCAAAACAGAATTAACCCGTACTCCGCGACCACTCCATTCCGTACTCAATTCGCGGGTCATCTGCACCACCGCGCCCATAGCCATGCTATAAGCGATATGCCCACGCCCCAAAGCCGTGATACTTGCCAGCGATCCCAGATTGATGATACTACCGCGGCCCTGCTTTAGCATGCGTCGACCAGCTTCCTGGCAAATACAAAAACGGCCATAGACGATATTTCGCCAGGTCCACTCGACTTCTTCGAGTTCAATCACTTCCGGTTTCTTACGCACCGCTTCTCCTGCAATATTGGCAACAAAATCAATTTGCCCAAACGTTTCATCAATCTTAGCGAACATGGCGCGGATTGCGTCCGGTGAGGATATATCACAGACGACCGGTAATGCCCGTCGGCCCAACGCCGCTATTTCCTGAGCGGTGGCCTCTGCCCCGGCTTCGTTGATATCCGCCAGCACAACATCAGATCCAGCTTCAGCAACAGCCATAGCCACAGCCTTTCCCATACCACTCGCCGCTCCGGAAACCAAGGAAACCCGACCCGTTAAATCAAACATCGAACTCATTGCTTACTTCTTTCTATACCTCGTTATTTAAGGTTGGCTTCTTCTTTAGAAAACACCACCAAATCAGAACCCACACGCCAAAGAGTGCGAAAAACCACAGAACTTCAGGTGTCCTGGCAAATACCAATGCTGTCATTCCCAAATAGAAAACCGCACATCCGGCTACTCCTAAAGAGTGAATCCAACCCGGTCGGATTTCCTTAGGAAGAAATCGATGGTTATTCATTAACACAAGAATCGCTGTCAGTCCGAGTCCTAGGTTATTGGTGTTCGCCACAGTCAGTACCATCCCTTTGGCATCTGAAAAATACAGGAACACCGTTTGCATAATGAGCGACCAGACAATGTAAGCGATCATAATGCGATAGTAGATTTTTCCGACCTGATCCCCGGACATCTTCTCCCGCACACCTGACACTCCCGACCAAATAATATCAGTCCAACGTCGGCAGACATCATCAATGATTGACATCTGGCTAGGCAGTAATACCATCAGCCCTACAAGGACGGTCAGTACCCAAAACAGCTGATTGAGTCCGTATAAGTTTGGAGCGTTCTTCAGGCCATCTGCCGTAATTAATGCCTGAGCCCAAGACAGGCCTTCTGTATCTGAAAAGAATTCTGAATACTGTGAAAACTCAATAGAGATTAATCCGGGCAATGCCATCCCCATGAAACATCCGGGGCCCCAAATCATTAACTGGTCGGTCAAAATATATCGCCACCAACCACGCCAGCGAGCCAGATTTTCGGCATTGATCTTAAACACTTTTCCAATGTGGCTGAGCGAAACTCCTCGCCCACCGACCACACTTGGAATGGCACCCACCTGCGACCCCATTCCCCAGCCTTTATCGCGAACGAAGTTACTATAGGTCGAATTACTCAACCCTCCACCACCTGCATATCCGGCAAAGGCTCCCAGGACGGCGATATTGGCAAGAGTAATTAAAGGCAAACCCTTACCCTGGATGAGTGAAGTCAAAATATTATCAACGTTGTCACCATCCCAATGCCCATCATTATCCGCGTCAATATATGAGAGGTGCTTACTACTCTTGCCAGATGTCAGATGAAGTCGATAGTGAGCATTAGAATCGTGCGGCATGGTCAAATACAATTGAGCGCCGTCGGCTGTCTGTTTGTGTTCTAACTGATAAAGGATTTGACGTTGCTTTTCCCCTTCCGGCTCAAATGCCAATGTCTTGAGCATCTCGTAACGCGACGAATCTCCCTCTAATTCAATTTCTCCTTCCTCAGAAGGGCTAATGATCATGTCATAACGGCCATCCCCATCGCTGTCATATGATTGGTAAGCAACTCCGTTTGGATAAATTTCGTCTAACGAAAACCGAGTTTCCAAAATGTCCAGATGACCGTCTCCATCCCAATCTTCCCCAGGATCCAGAACTCCGTTTTCATTCACATCTTCCGCGCGTTCAACCGGCACATTTCCAAATGCCAGGAATCCGGAGAACACTCGTCCCCAGTTAGATGCCGAAACAAACACAACGCCAACAATTAGGCAGAAGATCAACACCACAAACACTTTGAGTGTCATGATCTTCTCTAACGTGTTATAGATTTTCCCCCCGATCAGTACGGGTAAGGCGACCAATCCAAACAACGCATAGGACAGCAGTAATAATGTCGTATTGTATTCCTTACCTGGCACCTCCCCGATAAACAATGCGACGACCACAGCAGCCGCGGTCGTGGAAAGTGCAGGGATCAAAGCTCCGATATTGAATAACGCAAATGTCCCAATCCAAAAACTGGGGCCTGGCTTATTTCTCATAAACCCAGTGAATACCGGTTCTCCGGTATAGAGTGCATACCGACCACATTCCATGTTATAGAAGACCTGGCAAATGATGGCGATCGTAGCAATCCACATCAGACTACCGCCATACTTGGCCGTAATCTCCGGACCCAACAGCCACTCTCCGCCACCGATTTGTATGCCACACATGACAATACCGGGGCCAATAAAACCCTTTATATTGCTCCATCCTAAACGCTTAGGCTCAGTTAATTCCCCATAAGACCAGGTAGGTAGAGCTGTCTTAGGCAGAGTGGAGTCGTGAGGAGAGTTAGCTTGCGACATAGTTGGGTAGCTGTTTTCCAATCAGGATCTATTTTAGTAAAGGTTGATTCTAGTGAAGGACGATGGCTCGTCCCGGCCCACCATGACAATCCCGAATCTTAATCGCAGCAAATAGGAAATATCCTCCTGCCGGAATCTTGTGCACGTTATTTAAAAACTCAACGCCGACCATTTCATGACTTCCCAAAGCCCAGTAGGTCATTAACGCTCGCTTTTCATTGACTCCACCTAAATCCGGAGCATCTGTCGCGACACAACGAATGCCTTTGCTTTTCAAGTAGACAATCGCTGCCGGCCCGGGCGCTGGCCAGCCTTCAGAATCCCCCTTGATCGGATCAATCCAAACACCTGTATCAGCGGGCGCCGGTTTGAAATATTTATCCACATGCCCCGTCTCGAAAATAACGACATCTCCCGCTGAGAGTTCACCATTTTTGGCTTCGAACTGTTTAATGTGGTCTACCGTAATTTCTGGAGAATTCGGCCAGCTCTTTTTCTTCGTTGAACCCACCAACTCACGAACGTTGACTACGCGTGCTTCACCACTAGTCCAATCCAATGGAACCTTTTCTGTTGTCAGGTCACTGAATCCTCGCTTTCCATACTGACGTTCATACTCTTCCAACCAACCGCGAATTTCAGGAGCATACTGAACTTTGGTACCTGGTTTAGGTAACGCATAAGACGGCGGTACCAGATTTGTGCCGGCCATACTGTCCATCATGTGAGTGTGATGCCACATATCTAAATATTCTGAATACAAGAAATTCACATCCAGATACGGTTGACGATGCAGACCCGTGGAGAAGCCTGGAGCGGTCAATGGATAACCCTGAGCCAAAGTAGGAGACAAGTCGATTGCCCGTTTGTTCTTTGCTGAATCGATCAATCTTGCCGGAAGGTCACCACCAACAACTGCAAATGCTCGTCCCTCAGCATACGCTCCATCTTTATGCCTTGGATGAAGCAAGATATAGAAGGAACCGGTAGGAGGAAGCTGGCCCAGGTTAGTAGCACTTTCGGTCCAAATCATTCCATACTTAAGTCCTGCATAATGCGTCGGCTCCGCTAAGTTCGGCAACGGCCCCATACTGGCACTGTCTGTCCCTAGTGTCATGACATTTCTGGTCGCTAAAAACTCCATGCAATCCGGATCGGGATCCGGGTATCCCGGTGCGTTACCATCCAGAACTTCAGAGATAAATCGATGCCCAACTGGGTAAGGGCGATAGTAGCGGTCGGTATAGTCACTACGAAATAACGCAACATCTCCAAAACGCAATTGACGATGCTGCTGTTCAAATCGCTGAACATGTTCACGATTTACCAGCGGACTAATTCCATTGGGAGCCTGATTTAGTAAGTCCCGGACATCTATCACACAGGCTTCACCACCAAACTGCCATGGTTCAATTTTATCGGTGTAAGCTAAGCCAAAAGGACCTGACTTCGGACGTTTAAGATCTGGTCTGGCCACTGAATGTGGCGGAACATCTAGCTGCGTACCAGTATTGCCATCGATGACAAGCGCATCCACGTTATAGGCACTATCAAGGCCAATTGTCCGTTGGTGAATGATCTGAAACCGCGGAAAAGGAGCGGTAGGCCAGGTCGCTGGGTAATCCGGCGCGACCAACAGGGAACAGTCAATAAACTTAGACTGTGCCTGTACCGAGTGAGTCCCAAGTAAAACCAAGCATGCCGCCAACCAGTGTCTTATGTGCATTTCTCTAATCTCGCTGTCATTCCATCAATTACATCACTTCAGAATAGCAGTTTCTAATACTGCATGCGGGAAATCATACCGATATGGCTCATGCCAGCCATGTCGGAACCTCTGATACCAAAGCCAGTGTTTCGGTCAGTTTCACGCGAACATCGGCCGGAAGATCGATCCCAGTTTCCTGACTTTTAGAAACATTGGCCCATTCGCGTTCCCCGGGAAGGAGCACCTTTGCCACGCCCTCGGCAGTCTCGACCGCGTGAATTTCATCAATCAGCTTGTTCATCCGCTGGGCATAATCGTCTTGTTCGGCAATGACTTTGGTGTCCATGACAATAAAGCCTGCGTTGTGATAGGACGGTGTATCAGTCGGATCAAACATCCAACTACCTACATCCCAGGTCATGTGACCGCCAGGCAAGGCTCCGGATAGAATCTCGCACCATAAGCCAAAGCCGTACCCTTTGTGACCTGCCATCGGAGCCAATGAAGCGTTAGCCGGGTAGAGGCTACCATCTGAAGTTGGCTTCCCATTTGCATCAATTAACCAGTTCTCGGGAATCACTTCGCCGCGTTGATGCGCCGCGTATACTTTACCGCCAGCCACAGCCGCTGTGGCAATATCCAGATTAATCGGATCTCGACCAGGAACGGGAACACCATAAGCAATTGGATTACTTCCCAGAACCGGTCCTTTCGAGCCAGGAGCAGCCACGCTGGGAATGTCGTTACCAGTGACCATTGCGATAAAACCCTGACGCGCAGCCTTTTGTGTGTAATATCCGGCCGCTCCAATATGTCCGGTATTCTTCAAGCCAATGTAAGCAACTCCTACATTGGCGGCCTTTTCCATTGCCAGTTCTATACAAAACTGACTACCAACCTGCCCCAACGCAGACTCTCCATTAACAATCGCCCACCCTGGGCCCTGACGTTCAATGGTCGGAGCAGTATTGATTCGATAGCCACCTCCCTGCAATTTTCGCACATAACCGCTAAGTAACTTAGTCCCATGGGTGAAGACGCCCATGGCATCGGTTGTTACCAACACTTCCGCCGTCGCTGCTGCATCTGATTCTGATAGATCCACGGCCTGGAGGACGGTTTGGGTATACGATTTTAATTCATCAAATGTAGGATTCACTCTGCTCTCCAGCACAATCTATCTAAGCTAATGACTACAACCTTTTCACAAGTCATTGTCTTATTAGTTTCGAAGGGGTCTAAAAAATTCTCGTAAGTCACGGGCCATCTCTTCAGCACGTTCATGAATTGCAAAATGGCCACCAGCATCATAGTCGTTGTAATGCACGACGTTGTAATACATCTCGGCGCGTTTCCGTACGATCGGCGCCAGTTCATGGGGGTATGCAGCGACCGCGGTAGGAACTTCAATGCGTTGTCCGGGAGGAAGTTCCCAGCCGTTGTAATAGGATTCACTGTAAAGCCGAATAGCTGACCAAAACGAATTGGTCACCCAATACAACATGACGTTTGTGATCAGCATGTCCCTTGGAAACAACTCTTCGAAGTCTTCATACCACCCCGACCAGTTCCTCCATTTTTCAATAATCCAAGCGGCCAACCCGACCGGCGAGTCAGCCATGGCCATAGCCAGCGTCTGGGGACGTGTCATTTGCTGATGACAATAAGCTCCTTCATCAATCCAATACTGTTCAACATTTTTCCAGTACTGTAGCATTTCCGGATCTTCCGGCTTGATAGGTGCCCACTTCATGCCCAACCCACGCAAAAAATCAGGATCTTTATCCTGTTCAGGACGTTCATCCCCTAATCGAGGAAATAGACAATTGAGATGAATACCGGTGAGATTCTCTGGGTAATGAAATCCGTAAGGCGCCGTAATAAAACCACCCCAGTCACCCCCTTCAATTCCGTATTTCTCAAATCCCAGGCCTTCCGTCATGAGTTTGTCATACTTTTCAGGATGATGCTGAAACCCAAACCCCTGTTGATCCGGGTAGTCCGAAAATCCATAGCCAATAATGGATGGGATCACGACCGTAAATGCATCTTCCGGATCACCCCCAAAACTCTCAGGATCCGTCAACATCGGGAGTATTTTAAGCAGCAGAATAAAAGACCATGGATAACCGTGCATCATGAACAACGGCATCGGGTTAGGCCCCTTACCTTCTTGCTTGATGAAGTGAATTCCCAGGCCCTCAACGTCTGCCTTGAAATGCTGGAATGCATTTAGGCGTCGTTCCTGTTCACGCCAGTCATATTCATGCAGCCAGTAATCCACCAACTCATTCATGTAATCAAGGTCAACACCTCGCTCCCAACCGGTACCCGAAACCTGATTTGGAAACCGAGTCATTTCCAAACGTGTTTGCAAATCCTGCAAGACACTATCCGGAACGTCGATCGTCATTGGTGTAATATCAACGGCCATTTCAATTCACGCCATTCACCACATTAGGTAATGCATCGCCTGATATCGCAGCGAGAGCAATTTCAGCTACCGACTCCCGGAGTTTCTTGATCGCTTTAGGACTGACCGAAGCGATATGAGACGAGACCAGAACATTTTTCATATTCCGAACAGGATGGTCGCTTGGCAGTGGTTCTGTACTGAAAACGTCCAATCCGGCCGTAAGGATTTGCCCGGAATCCAGTGCCGCGACAAGGGCCTCCAGATCAATCAAATCTCCACGGCCAACATTCACAATCATGGCTCCCTGCTTCATGGTCGACAGGGATGCAGCATTCACCATATTCTTGGTTGACTCCAGGGACGGACAATGCAGAGTTAGTAAATCTGCCTGAGCAAACACTTCTTCTTGCGATACCAATTCACAACCCAATTCCTGAGCCTGTTGTTGTGTGACGATCGGATCGGCAGCAAAAATTCTGCATTTGAATGGCTGTAGTCTCGCAACAACCTCTCTGCCAATACGCCCCAAACCGATGACACCGATCGTCAGATCGCTCAATGCCACCATGGTGGAAACACCATTAGCCAGCCCCCAACTTCCTTCGGCAATCAATGCATTATTGGCTCGCACATCTCTGGTAACGCCGAGTATAAAAGCCAGAGTATGATCCGCGACTTCATCGATGCAGTAATCAGGGATATTGCAAACAGGAATCCCTCGTTGAGCCGCTGCTTCAAAGGCAACATTGTCATAGCCTATGCCATACCTGACGATGGCCTTGGCTGATTGCATTGCCTCCACCACCGTGGAATCCACCTGAGCGAATTGTGTGATCACAACATCTGCATCGCCACATAATTCAACTAGTTCCTGTTGCGTCTCGCATTTTGCACCAATCAGTTCGTGCCCTGCAGCCTCGATAATTGCTCGTTCTGGAGCAAGGTCCTCAAATGTGTAGTCGGTTACTACAATCTTCGCCATGATGTCTGGACTTTCCTGTAAACAACGTTGGTTAACAAAATTGAATTTTTCATTCTACAAGATAGGAGGGCGAAGATTGAATTTAGTATTCGCACCTCACAAATACTTCATAGGTCACTCATCAAATGTGTACGATAAACGATAAGCACTTTGCGAAATCAGCTCCTCATGACCCACGCGACGACAACATGACCTATACGAGATTCATCGCTGTTATTACATGCCTGACCATGCCGACTGTCATTGCACCTGCGATTAAAGCCGACACTGACAGACCTAACATAATTTACATCATGGCAGATGACCTGGGCTATGGTGACGCCGCGCCTTTTGGTTTGGAACGAAGTAAAGTCCCCACACCGGGGATGACGCAACTTGCTAAAGAAGGAATGCGATTCACCGATGCACACTCCATTGCCTCGGTTTGTGTCCCTAGTCGACTAGCGATTATGACCGGTCGATATCCTTGGCGCATTGAAGGGCAGTCTGGCAGCGGCCCCTGGGGATTTATCGCTCCGCGATTTACACCTGGGCATCATACGTTGGCACATCTATTAAATGATGCTGGATATCAAACCGGCTATATCGGTAAATGGCACCTCGGGCTAAAGATGGTAACCACCGACGGCAAGACACAGACAATCGGTAACGTGGACTATGCCAAGCCGGTCAAAGCCGGGCCAAACGATCATGGATTTGATTACAGTTTCATTCTTCCCGGTTCACTCGACATGTATCCGTATGTCTACTTACGTAATCAGAGTTTTTTGGGGAGAGTCAACAAACAACGTGGCTGGAGTGCGTTTAACCGTGTTGGTCCCACCGAAGAACAATTCGAAGATTACGAAGTGCTGCAAACCTTCCGGGGTGAAGTCAATCAGTTCATTGCCCGCAATGCTAAAGCGGCGAAGTCCGGCAACCCCTTCTTTCTCTACTTCGCACTGACCTCTCCCCACACACCCACAAGCCCTCATCCTGACTTTCAGGGGAAGACGGACATTGGTGTCTACGGAGACTTTGTCTATGAGACGGATCATTGCATCGTCTCTACCTTGAATGCTCTGAAAAAACATGGCTTAGACCACAACACCATCGTCATCTTCACCTCAGATCATGGCCCTGCTCCCTATGCAGGTAATATCCTGAAAGCAACCTACGACAATGTCAAAGGACTCGAAGCCCAAGGACATTATCCGGCTGGTCCACTCCGCGGCTACAAGTTTTCTGTCTACGAAGGAGGGACTCGCATCCCCTTCCTGATTAAATGGCCCAAACAAATCAAACCAGGAACAACTTGTGACCGACTGATCGGACTCAACGATCTGTTAGCCACAGTCGCGGACATTACTGATTCCGAATTATCAACCGATCAGGCAGTCGATTCCATTAGCTATCTACCTCTTCTGAGTAATCCTCAAGGCGACGCCATCAGGACTAATCTTCAAATTCAGGGGACGCATGGATGGGCTTACCGAATGGGTGACTGGAAACTCTGTCTTTGCCCAGGCAGCGGTGCAGTGGGAGTCTATGGCAATGTCCCCAAACAGATGGACGCCTGGGCTGCCGCGGTGAATGAATTTGGGAAGCAACCTACCAGAGATCAGTTATTGGAAGCTCCCTTTGTCCAGTTATTTAATCTGAAGGATGATTTAGAAGAACAACATGACCTGGCATTAAAGCATCCTGAAATCGTCCAAAAGATGTACGCTCTGATGAATACCCAATTCGCCAATGGTCGTAGTACACCTGGACCACAACAGGAAAACGATCGAAAGAACCTCAACTACTGGAGCCGCATTCCTCCGGGGACTCTGGCAAAAGAAAGCAACAATTGACACACCCACTGTTGAAAGAAATTTAATATGCGAATAGTAACGCTCTGCTCCATTATCGCGACTCTATTTTTGTACCACCCTGCTACTGGGGCCGAAGTCCATCAACTCACTCCGGCAAACTGGGATGAACTGATTCCTGCCGGAAAGGAAGTGGATGCCATCTATGGTGATTATGTTTTGCGAAATGACATCCTGACGGCTGTTATCGCCAACCCCACTCCCACTCGCAATGCCAACCTGACGATACGGGAAGTCGGTGGCTGTGTACTGGATCTAACACGCCACGACTCCAACAACGACCAGCTCGGTTGTTTCTACCCAACGGCACAGCAGTACTCATTCACAAACCCTGAGTCAATCAATCTCGTCGACGGCGGTGAGGGCGTGGCCATTCATATGACCAGTCTCAAGAATGAGGACGGAAGTCTAGCTCGCTTAGTGTATTCACTTGCCGACGGAGATCAGACGCTACGCGTTATTACTCAGTATGCAAATACTTCCGACGAAACGATTATGCTCCGTCTGCAGGATTCCATCCGAGCGGACAGTCCATTTATTTTAGGCGGAAACAAGAATTCATTTTGGGCCAACGATCAGTGGTTTCGACAAGCGTACGGAGTCTGGACACAGGAACGAGAGATCAAGCGAACAGGTAGTGGGGGGCGAATACTGGAATATCCAGCCAACGACGGAAACTCCGGTTTTGAGCTGGAACCGAAGCAGCATGAGGTATTTCTAAGAGAATTAATTCCGGCCGGAAGCCTACTGGAACTTAAGAGCATTTTCAACTCGCTCAACAAATTCTCACAATTTAAGGTTTCGCTCAAAACTTTTGATCAGGATGGAGTCATTGGAAATGCCTTGCTCACGATTAAACAGGGAGAGGAAACCATTGGAGACATCCGAACGAATACCCAAGGCCTTTGTCAATTTTCCCTGGAGCCAGGCAAGTACACCGCAATCGTCAATGCAGCAGGTCGCCCGCCCCAAGAATTAGCATTGGATGTGCGTGAAGCCTTCAACCTGGGTATTGAGTTGAATCAGGCAGGCTACCTACAAGGCACGGTAACCGACGGTCAAGGAAGACCCATCTATGCCAAACTCTCATTTCAAGGACTCAAAGATACCGCCACACCCAACTTTGCTCCGAAGCAAAACGCGGTTTTTGCAGAGAATCTCTTTTACGCAACCCGGGGTAAAGTGGATCACCCTCTACTTCCAGGTAGTTACCGAGTCTTTATCAGTCACGGCCCGGAGTTTAATGCCGCCGTTCAAGATGTCGTTATTCAGGAAGGCGAAACAACAGAACTTAATGTTTCTCTGAAGCAGGTCATCGACTCAGACGGATGGATCAGCGCTGATTTCCACACGCACAGTTCACCATCGGGTGATAACACAACCGATCAGTTTGGAAGAATCCTTACACTACTGGCTGAAAATATCGAGTATTCACCAGCCACCGAGCACCAACGCATCGATTCGTTTAGTCCGATCCTAAAACAGCTCAAAGCAGAGCATTTAATGGGGACAGTGCCAGGAATGGAATTGACCGGTCGCGAGCTACCTGTAAATCACCAAAACGCATTTCCACTGATTCATAAACCCAGAACTCAGGATGGCGGAGGCCCCACCATCGAAGACAATCCTGTCACTCAAATTAAGAAGCTCAAGCGTTGGGATAACGACGCCAATAAAATTGTGCAGGAAGATCACCCCACACTCATGCAGATTTGGCGGGACAAAGATCGCGACAATCAAGCGGACGGGGGTTTTCGCGAAATGCTCAACTATATGGACACCATGGAAGTGCATCCTCCACAGTCTATATTCCAAGTGCCGGAGGAATTACCACCAACCGCCAAGAGCCGTGAACCAGTCATGTTCTATTGGATGCAGCTACTGAATAAAGGTTACCGCATTCCTGGAGTCGTCAATTCTGACTGCCATTACAACAACCATGATTCCGGATACCTGCGAAATTATATCCTGTCGCCTACCGATAATCCTGGCCGTATCAAAACCGGAAATATTGTCTCGGCTTGTAAACAGGGCAACATTGTTATGACCAATGGCCCCTTCCTTAAAGTAAAAGTCCGAGGGGAAAAGCGAGCCTTTGCCTGGCCCGGTGATGATCTCGTGAGCCTGAGTGGTAAAGTCAAAGTGGATATCAGTGTGCAATGTCCAAACTGGTTTGACATTAATCGCGTTCAGATCTTCCTTAACGGACGAACGGCTTCCAATTTGAATTACACGCGGCGTAACAACGCAAAGATGTTTCCAGCAACTTCGGTAACCCGATTTAGTGAAACGTTCGAACTGTCATTAACCGAAGACACTCATATTATCGTGGCCACCCTCGGAGAGGGGTTGCAGATGGGGCCGGTTCAAGGAGACCGTTGGGGCGTTCTTGAACCGGCAGCCGTTGCCAATCCGATATTTGTGGATATTGACGGAAATGGATTTGAATTCAATAACGATAATCTGGGGATCGACATTGACGCGAAGTAAGAGGAATTGAAATGGATCTAGGATTAGAGGGTAAAGTTGTTCTTATTACCGGTGGTTCGAAGGGAATTGGCGAAGCCATTACTCGTACCTTCATGGCAGAAGGTGCCAGAGTCGCCAATATCAATCGCTCGACGGCCGAAGGAGAAGCCTTAGAGGCTGAATATGCTGCCCAGGGGCAACAATGTCTTTTTATTCAGGGAGACCTAACTAACCTCGACGCCTGCAAGCAGGCAGTGGAAAAGACACTGAATGTTTTTGGCCGCATCGATGTGCTCGTTAACAATGCCGGTGTCAATGATGGCATCTCACTTTCGGACGGTCCCGAAGCCTTTATTGGATCGTTAGAAAGAAATCTTATCCACTACTATGCAATGGCTCATTATGCCTTAGATGCGTTAAAGCAATCGCAAGGAGCGATCACCAATATCAGTAGTAAAGTCGCTGCAACTGGGCAGGGTGGCACGAGTGGTTACGCCGCTTCCAAAGGTGGCATCAACGGACTGACACGTGAATGGGCTTTAGATCTGGCCGCTGACAATATCCGTGTAAACACTGTCGTACCGGCGGAAACATGGACTCCGCTTTACGCCGAACTCATCGAGCAATCCGAAGATCCATCCGCAGCCAAAAGACAAATCGAGAACATTATCCCCTTGGGGCAACGGTTTACTACAAGCCAGGAGATTGCTGACATGGTGGTCTTCCTCAGTTCTCAACGGTCACTGCATACAACCGGACAAATTCACTACGTCGATGGTGGCTACACTCATTTGGACAGAAAGTACACCTCTGGTTCAAATCGAGTCGACCTCTCCAAGTAATTCCTCCAAGTAACTCGGCTTGTCAGAATAGATTGTATTTTCCTCGGGCCTAATTAGGCTGAATGTTATATACCTATTATAGATTTCCATACCTTCACACCGATTTTAATCTTGTCTACCTCACGCTTACTCATAGTCTGTTTTCTTGGCATCCTAATTTCAGGATGTAATTCGGACGATCCAGGTAACGAATCAAATACAAATTCGGAAGTCATTATCAACCCTCAGGATTCTTCGACCCCCGAACAAACGGAATCCCTGGCAATTTCTGAGGAAGATGCCAAGTACCTGCAGGACGTCGAGCATTTTGGTGGATTTGTATTAGGAGACCTGGCTTTTCCTAAGATCAATCAAGCGATTGAAAAAGAACAATGGGAACGGTTCAGCACCTTCTTTGCCCCGGATTTTGAAGGCCAATTATTTGTTTGGGAAAATGGAACAGAGAGCGATTTCGACTTTGCATATTTCAAAAATTGGAATTCCGAGTCACCTAAGGACAGCTTGAACAAATCGGAATTTGTTGCAGCTATTCGTGAATTGCGTGAACGATTTCAAACTCTAGAGCGTTCCGGCTTTAAGGTCATGCAAATGATGCCGGAATCCCATGGCAAGTTCGACGAACCCTGGCAGGGAAGTTTCAAATTATCCTTATCCGGAAAAAACGCTCAGGGAAAAGTTGCTTTCATTTCCCTCAAATTCAACTGTCGGATTGCAGCTATCTCAGAGGATACGCCTGACCTGAAGGAATACATTCTGAGCTGTTCGCCCTACGAAGGAAAATACGGAAACTCCAACGACTACCTGATGCAGGATATTACCAACCAAACAGGCATGACCACTTTAGGACTGCGTGACAACTGGAAACACGATTACCCCGAAGGGCAGATGCGTCCGTTCGTGACCGGAGGAATTTTCGCTAATGACTTCAATCAGGACGGTAATACAGACTTCTTGTTAACCGATCTGGATGGATTATTCTTCTACGTAGGTGACGGGACTGGGAAGTTTGAGGAGCAGACGATGCAAGTCGGTCTACAGCGATTCATTAAAGAACCAGTAGCCGTTGTCGCTGACTTCAACAATGACACCTTTGAAGACCTAATCATCGGGCAGGCCATGTACGTCAATGAATCAGGTAGCAAGTTTAGAAAACTGACTGAAGAGGAATTTGACGTCCCCTTAGCCAAACAACTCGGTAGTATCACACTGGTTGATTTTGACAAAGACGGTCTGTTGGACTTTATGGAAGTCGGAGTGGTTGTCAAAGAAGGAGCACATGGCTGGATAAATGCAGAAACCGATGGCGAACGAGCTTCCGAAAACAGGCTCTGGCGAAACCTTGGGAATTTCAAATTTGAAAACGTTACCGAGTCATCCGGGACAATTGGTTTAGGCACCGGAGCGTTCTCTGCTGTTTGGTTCGATGCCAATGGTGATTCCTGGCCGGATTATATGACTGCCTGTGAATTCGGACAAAACGATTACTTCCTGAATAACGGAGACGGAACCTTTACGCTGGCTGAACTCCCAGGGGCTCATGGCGGATTTTCAATGGGTATCACA
>TARA_B100000674_G_scaffold147799_3_pt1 | contig 146055 bp, 112 predicted proteins | sample TARA_B100000674 | Tara Oceans TARA_B100000674 (sample SAMEA2622759) | marine metagenome | biome: marine biome (ENVO:00000447); feature: surface water layer (ENVO:00002042); material: "saline water (ENVO:00002010), including plankton (ENVO:xxxxxxxx)" | depth 5 m | reverse complement strand
ACGCTGACCGGAACTTTTGAAAAGAACGAGGATCTGGATTACTTTAAGTTCTCCGCCGAGAGTGGACAAAAGCTAGTAATCCACTGCCGTTGTATGCGGCTACAGGATCGCATCCATGATCTGCAGACACATGCGGATCCGATTATCACAATTAAGAATCATCTGGGTTCAACGATTGCCGCTTGTGATAATTACTTTGCAGCGGACCCCTATCTGGTTGTCGACATCCCCAAGACCGGCGAATACTATCTTGAAGTTCGCGACGTTCGCTATAAATCGAATGCCTATTGGAATTATGCGATCGAAGTTATTGATCGGCCGTTTCCCACTAATGCCTTTCCGCTGGCGATTGCAGCTGACCAACCTGCCGAATTCGAGTTAATTGGTGATAGTCTGGAACCGGGAACGAAGGCAAGTTTTGATCCGTTCCCGCTAGCATTAAATCAGGGTCGCCAATGGCTTTCCCTGCCGGCACCTGATGGCAGTTTATATGATCCGATTCCGGTTTATGTAAGTAACGAAAAGGTGCTGGTTGAAGAAGGCGATGACAATGATGATATTGAACATGCTCAGCAGATCGAAGTCCCGGCGGTTGTGAATGGGCGGATGGATAAAGAGGCAGATATTGACTATTACCGGTTTGAAGCGAAGAAAGGTGATACGCTGTCCTTTGAGGTGATCGCACGCCGTAGCCAATCTATGCTCGATAGCTTTATCTACATCGAAAATGAAGGTGGTGCACGATTGTATGCGTCAGATGATTATACCTTTGGTCGTCGACCTAACTGGGACTCGAAGTATGACAACTTCGTCGTACCGGCCGACGGCGTCTATCACGTCTCGATTTATGATCGACACCTACGCGGTGGAGCGGAGTATGTTTATGCGTTGGAGATTAGCCGTAGCGCTCCGACTTTTGAATTAACCTTAGACACCGATAAGACACTGACAACACCAGGGACATCAGGCGTTTTGTTTGTTCGAGCGAAACGAATGAACGGGTTCAAAGGGGACATACAGCTTCACGCGGAGAATCTGCCCACAGGCGTGACGGCGACAGCTGGAAAGATTCTGGCAAGTGGCCAGGATGGCTGTATTATATTTTCCGCGAATAGCGACTCGCCCTTCGACGCTCAGCATGTCCGTATCTACGGCAGCGCTCAGATGGAAGGAGCGGAAGGTGTCATGACCGAATTGTTGATTGATGCAGTTCCTTATCAGGAAACCTACATGCCGGGAGGAGGCCGCAATCATTATCCGGTCGATGTTTACACCGTTTCGATTCAAAAACCAAGTGATATTCGTAATATCAAAGTAAGTACGACTGAAGTGAATCTGAAACCGGGTGACGAAATTAAGATCGATGTCGAGCTGGTGAGAGCAGAAGGTTTTGATGCGAACGTTTCTTTAGATGTGATCTATCAACATCTGAATGTCGTGTGGGGCAATTCGCTTCCTAAAGGCGTCAAGATGGACGGAAACAAAAGCAAGGTATTGTTGACCTCCGGAGAATTGAAAGGCCATGTGACGCTTGTGGCTGACGATACTCTGGAAGAAGCTGATCGACAACAATTCTGTATTATGGCAAATGTCTCGTTGAATTTCGTCATGAAAGCGACCTATACCAGTGAGCCGCTATTTATCACGACGACCCCCAAAGCAGAAGAAGAGGCTTCCGAGTAACCTTCCGATGGCTCAGCTTATTCAAATTACGGATCTTCATTTAGTCAAGTCAGACGGGCCGTTGTTGTTAGAGCACGACACGCGTGCGGCCTTCTTAAAGATGCGCGACTATCTGCTTGAGCATCACTCCGATTGTGATCGATTAATCGTTTCAGGCGATTTGGTACATGACGAAGGAGAAGATGTTTATCGGGAGTTGTTAGAGCAACTATCGCCATGGGAAGGGCGGTTGCGAGTGATCCCTGGTAATCATGATTCTCGAATGCCGATGCAGAAAGTGTTTGGTGACATACTTCGGGATGACCCGGAGAGTGCATCGTTTATCGATGAAGTCGGCGGTTGGACTTTGATTGGCTTGGACACGTTAATCGAGGGAGCCGTCGAAGGAGACTTGGCTGGCGAGCAATGGGTATGGTTCCGCGAAGCGGTGGCGAATGCAACGGGCCCGATTGCGGTCTTTATGCATCATCCACCGGTGTTTGTCGGTAGCCAATGGGTCGATCAGTTGTCACTGGTGTCTCTAGGAGTTTTTGCTAATTTGGTTGAAGAGTTTGAACAGCTCAAGCTAGTGGTTTGTGGGCATGTGCATCAGGAGTACTACACTCAGATCTTTCATGCAGATGTCTTTACGACGCCCAGTACTTGTGTGCAGTTTAAGCCGAATGCGGCTGAGTTTGCGGTGGATTCATCGTCTCCAGGCTTCCGAACAATCGATCTAAACTCGGACGGAACGTTTCAAACCCAGGTCCACCGCCTCTAAACAGTGCCATCCACTTTACTTCCCAAATCCGGCTCCCCAATAGGCGACACCCACTGGATAATGAGTTTACAATGGCTTAAACGGCTTTATTTTTGATGGTGATAGGTAATAAATATGAAATATAAAATTGTGCTGATATTGGGATTGTTTGCTGTAGCTCCAATGCAAATTACTCAGGCTCAAGACGTACTTAATGTCGTTGACTCTGAAGTGACATCGGTTAATGAGCTCGTTTTTACAGAGGGCCCGGCCTACCACCGAGACGGAAGCGTTTTCTACACGGACATCCAGAACAACCGCATCATGAGACTCGCTCCGGGCGCCGAAATCGCCGACACATTTCTTCGGCCGAGTGGTCGAGCCAACGGGCTTATGTTTGACGCCAAGGGCTTTCTCGTCGCTTGCCAGGGTAATGAAAAGGGTGGTTTGGGCGGTCGTCGAATTGTCCGTATCGACCCGATTAGTAAAGAACAAACGGTGATCATCGATAAGTTCGATGGCAAACGGTTTAATAGTCCCAATGATCTGTGCATCGATAAGGCCGGTCGAATTTATTTCACGGACCCCTTTTATTCGCCGAACCGTAGTGTTCTCGAATTGGATGATATCGAAGGTGTTTATCGAGTAAATTCAGATGGCACAGGACTGGTTCGCGTATTGGACAATAAGATTGTCGCTCGGCCAAACGGTATTGCGATCACCCAGGACGAAAAGACTCTTTACGTTGTCGACAACCACCCACTCGTTCCCCAACGTAAACTCTGGGCCTTTCAACTGAATGAAGATGGTCTAGTAACTGGTAAGCCTCGAGAGTTACACGATTTTGGAAAAGGCCGAGGTGGAGATGGAATGTGCATGGACAGTGCCGGCAATCTATTCGTTACCGCCGGTGCGAACCGTAAGTACCCGAATCAAAATCTAGATAACCCAGCAGGCGTTTATGTATTCTCCCCTGACGGGAAACTTATGGGAATCATTCGCGTGCCTGAGGATATGGTGACCAATTGCTGTTTTGGCGGTTCGGACATGAAAACCTTATATATCACAGCCGGTAAAACGCTTTGGCAAGTCAGAACGAAAGTTGCAGGCTACGCTCTTTGGCCAAAAGCTGAATAGATTACGATCAATGCATACTCCAGCCTGAAAGTCCTTTTCGCGTTCTGTTTCATATTGGTGATCAAAATCCCAACGCGTTGAAGTCCCAAGTGGACGACTGACGTTTGCCATCCTGGCGATGCGGCCTTATTAACGCGACTGATAAGAAGAAATGCCGACTATAGAGTCGCTAATTCTATTTAGACTGGAGGCTTATTTAAGCTAGAATAATAGGCATGAGACGACCCCGCCTAACATTCGTCCAAACGCTCCTCGTTTTTAATGCGCTGTTTCTATGCGCGCACGCAGACGAATATACTCGATTGGAAGTTACTCCCTCCGAAGTAACGCTTGAAGGCAAAGATTCCTCGATTCAACTTTTGGTGACCGGGTACGATGCAGAAGGGCGGCCCACGGACTTAACTCATGAAGCTGAGTATGAATCTGACTCAGACGTTGTACGCGCTAACAGCTTTGGAGTACTTCGTAGTCAGGCGGATGGCCAAGCCACGATCGCCGTGAAGATAGCTGGACATCGGGTTGCCGTACCGGTATCGACCAGCCATACGCACGCTCGTCTTACCCTGAATTTTGAAAATGACATCATTCCCATTTTAAGTCGCTACCGCTGCAATACATCTGGCTGTCATGGTAAGGCAGAAGGTCAAAATGGATTCAAACTATCGGTATTTGGATTTGATCCAACGTCTGACTATCAGTCCATTGCAATGGAAGGCCGAGGCCGTCGCATTTTTCCAGCTTCGCCCAGCTCAAGCTTAATACTTCGAAAGATGAGTGGTGGCACCCCACACGGTGGTGGAATTCCGATTAACACTGATCGACCGGAATATAGAACGATGCTGGATTGGATTCAGCAAGGTCTTCCGATCGGTACAGACGAAGATCCGGTAGTGGTGTCTCTGAAACTTACACCCCGCCAGCGGGTTTTCAAAATGGGAGAAACTCAGCAGCTGCGTGCCATGGCAACGCTTTCAGATGGCCGTCAGATTGATGTGACTGAACTCACACAATTCCAAACCAACTCACCTAACCAGGCGGTGGTGGATGCATTAGGACATGTAACCGCCGGACAATCGCCTGGTACGGCCGCCGTGATGGCAACCTACATGGGACAAGTGGACGTCTTACAGGTTTTCGTACCGCGTAGTGAGTCGATTGACAGCTATCCGGAAACACGACAGGAAAACTTTATCGATGGTCATGTCTTAGAGAATCTCAAGAAACTCAATATCATTCCTTCTGGCCACTGCGACGACGAACAGTTTTTACGGCGTGTCTATATCGATATGATTGGGACACTTCCAACATCGGAAGAGGCCAGAGAGTTTTTGAATTCTAAGAAAACTAACAAAAGAGAGCTGTTAGTTGACCAACTGCTTGCTCGCGAGGAATTTAGTACCTATTGGGCATTGAAGTGGGCAGATCTATTACGTGTTGATCGCTTAGCATTGGGTCACGAAAATGCCTATTTGTACTACAACTGGATTCGCGAGAGCTTCCAGGAAAATAAGCCACTTGATCAATTTGCGAGGGAAGTGCTTGTTGCAGAAGGGCCATTGCGGGAGTCTCCGGCCGGAGTGTTCTACAAAGCGGTTACGTCGGCGAACAAGCGAGCCAGTACTGTAAGTCAGGTTTTTCTCGGTGTACGCATCGAGTGTGCTGAATGTCATCACCATCCGTACGATCGATGGGGTCAACGCGATTACTTTGGCATGCAGGCATTCTTTACTCAGATTCAAACCAAACAATCCAAAGCCGGTGAAATGCTGCTTACAAGTGGCAACCCAGTCACTAAACATCCAAGAACGGGCGAACCGATCAGCGCCTATGCCTTAGGTACAGAGATGCCGGAACAATCCCCGGAAGGAGATCGCCGTTTGATCCTAGCCGATTGGATGACGTCCCCGTCCAATCCCTGGTTCTCAAAAAATGTGGTGAATCGTACCTGGGCTCATTTTCTCGGTCGTGGCATCGTCGAACCTGTTGATGATGTGCGGATGACTAATCCGCCAAGCAATCCTGCTTTATTGGATGCTCTTGCGATTCACTTTGCGGAAGAACAGTTCGACTTCCATCGGCTGGTTAAGACGATTGTGATGAGTGCTACTTATCAGCGAACTCCCGATGTCAACAAAACCAATGAACGTGACGAACAGAACTACTCGCGTTATCTATTCAAACAAATGGAAGCAGAAGTTTTGTTAGATGCAATCTCTCAGGTCACTGGGCGGCCGGAGAAATTTGAAGGAGTACCTGCAGGTAGCCGAGCGATTGAATTGTGGGATAGCTCGGTGCCTAATTATTTTCTCAAGGTCTTCGGGCGTCCTGTGCGAGCCACTGCCTGTGAGTGCGAACGCGTAAGCGAGCCCACGATTAGTCAGGTGCTGCACGTGATCAACTCACCTGCGATTCAGAAGAAACTAAGCCATCAGGATGGGCGTATTCGAACTATCTCTGCGGAAATTGCCGATGATAAAGATGCCATTGAAGAGATTTATCTAACCTGTTTTGCCCGATACCCAACCGCAGAAGAATTAGCCGCTGCGGTAAGCTATCTGGAACAGGCAGAAGACAGGCAGCTTGGATTAGAAGATGTTACATGGAGTGTTCTTAATTCACTCGAGTTCTTATTTAACCACTAAGGGGTTAGGAAGATGAGTAATCAACGATTTTGTGACGGAATTCGCCGACGTGACATGTTACGTTTCGGGGCCGCTGGTGCATTTGGGATGGGTATTACACTCCCAAGTTTGCTGGAGCACGAAGCGCGGCTGAAGGCGAATGGAGTTGAAACGAAAGATACATCGCTGATCATTGTCTTCCTACAGGGTGGGCTTTCCACAATTGATACCTGGGATATGAAACCAGAAGCACCAGCGGAATTTCGTGGAGACTTCTCTCCGATTTCCACCGTTCTTCCAGGAGTTCAAATCAGTGAACATCTTCCTAAGATTTCGAAAGTACATGACAAGTTCTCGTTAGTCAGGTCGTTCGGGCATGCCAACTCTAATCATGGGCAGGCCGACCATTTCATGCTCACAGGCTACCCTCATGGACCGGGTTTCAACGGGGGGTTGAAACCTAACAATCAAAAGCCCTGTGTCGGCGCGGTGATTGGTAATGAGTTAGGTCCGCGAGGAGGCGTGCCGCCCTACGTGTGCCTGCCTCGGATGCATAACAGTGCTGGTTCGAGTTATCTTGGGTCGTCTGCGACTCCGTTTGTCGTCGGCGCCGATCCCAATGCTCCGGACTTCAAGGTGCCGGACCTGGCGCCGCCTGTGGCTGTTCAATCAAGGCGGCTTAACGACCGTCGGGCTTTACTAAAGACAATCAATCGGTACGAACAATCCACCGTGATTCAGGCAAATCAGGGTGCACGGGCCATGCGGACATTTCAGGAAAAAGCATTTGAACTGATGACGTCAGATGCCACGAAGGCTGCCTTTGATATCAACAGCGAGCCAGATGCCGTCCGCAAAAGGTACGGACGTAATATGCTGGGGCAGTCCTGTCTGATGGCACGTCGTCTTATCGAAGCCGGCGTGAGATGTGCCTTTGTAAATCACATAGACTGGGACACTCATTACAACAATTTCCATGTTCTCAAAAACGAACTCTTGCCGAAGCTCGACGCAGCAATGTCCTCTTTGTTAACGGATCTAGATGAACGAGGGATGTTGGATTCAACGATGGTATTGGTGACAGGCGAATTCGGCCGAACGCCTCGCATTAATAAGGATGCAGGCCGAGATCACTGGGGTCCGAGTTGTGCTATTGCTATGGCAGGCGGTGGGGTTCAAGGAGGGCGAGTTATTGGAGCCTCCAATGAACGTGCGGAACGACCGGCAACCACCCCTTACGGCCCGGCCGACCTAATGGCTACCATCTATCATGGAATGGGAATTGACCCTGAACGTGAGTTCCTGACGCCTGAAGGCCGCCCAGTACCAATCGTACCGGGAACAGGGCGAGTGATTTCCGAGCTGTTTTAATCAGCGATTGCCAGAATAGAGAGTCAGTTGAATCATGTGGTCTGTAGCGAAGCAATGTGCTCGACAATTTGCGATCCTAAGCCTGCTTATCGGAGCAGCCCGGGCTGAACAACCGGGAGTCTCCTATGTATTTCCAGCCGGCGCTCAACGCGGCACGACGGTCGATGTTCGCATCGGTGGATTTTATTTGTTCGACGAAGCTCCTATCAAGTTCCTTGATGATCAAGTGACCGCCCCTCCTTCCATCTCGAGAATGCCAGCGACTTTGTGGTTTGAAGGCCCTCGTATTGCTATGCCTGCCTCACAGGCAAAAGAAGACTACCCAGTTGATAACAGCGCATCATTCAAAGTTGCAGAGGACGCAACGGTAGGAACGCATTATTGGCAAGTTTGGACGAGCCAAGGGATCGTACCTGCTCAACCGTTCGTTGTGGGGGACTTGCCCGAGATCGTGGAAGAGGAAATTGATGGTGAGCCTGTGCCTGTCAATGTTACTTTGCCACTTACCATCAATGGGCGTATCTTTCCGCGAGAGGATGTCGATCTGTGGCGATTTCAAGCAAAGAAAGGTCAGGATTATACAGTGGAAGTCTTGTCAGCGAGACTGGGATACCCACTGGACTCCCGCATAGAAGTGCTTAATTCTGCTGGAAAGACGATCGCGCAGAATATCGATCATTTTGAAAATGACTCGTTCCTGCGATTTCGAGCGGATGCGGACGGAACCTATACCGTTCGTCTTCACGACAGCCAATTTGGTGGTTTACAGAATTATGTCTATCGCCTCACGATAACAGACCGGCAGGTTGTCGATTATGTGTTCCCCCTCGGAGGGCAACGCGGTACGACTGTGGATGTAGCTCTTTTGGGACAAGCGCTGCCCGAGAGATCTTACCCGATTGCTCTCAGCACAGACGCTGACACTCAGCAGGTTGTACTCCCCGATGGCGGGCGTTTTACCCTCGAAATCAGTGACCATCCGGAGTACCTCGAATCTGATTTTGAGCTCGAAATGAAACCAGCGATTAGTATTCCTGCAGTACTTAACGGCCAAATCAGTGAAGCAGGCCAGCGGGATGAATGGGCCATTCAGGCCACTCAGGGACAGACGGTGCAGTTTACGTTACGGGCATCCGAATTAGGTTCCCAGCTCGATTCCTTTGTTGAGTTATTCGATAGCGACGGGAAGTTATTAGCTAGCAACGACGATGTAGCGAAAGGTAATACGGATTCGAAATTTACTTATACGTTTAAGGCGGATGGTATTTGTCGGATAGCGGTATCCGAAAGGTTCGGAAGTCGTGGTGGAGAGAATTTTAGTTATCGCCTCACTGTTAACCCGCCCAGCCGTGAAAAACGTTTTACTCTTTCATTGCCCACCAGCGAACTCACATTGGTACGCGAACAGACAGCGAAACTTAAGGTGACGGCCGTACGTTTTGGAGGGTTAGATGAAGAAATTCAACTTGAATTCCAGGGCCTGCCAGATGGTGTAACCGTGGAAGGCAATACGATTGCTAAAGGCAAGACTGATGCCGAGGTGACCTTCAAATGTGACGACAAAGCAACGATTGCAATACATGGCTTGCGAGTACTAGGCACGACAGTATTGAATTCGGAAGAGCGTGATAAGGCGGAAGGTCGGGAACCCAAAATGGTGACGGCCACTGCCGACTGGCAGGGCTACGAAGAGCTCAAGCTAGCCATTGCCATCGCCACTCCATTTAAGCTGTTTGGAACGTTTGACACGAACTATGCTCATCGAGGGTCCACTTTTTCCAAGAAGCTCTTTATTGAACGAATGGGCTACGACGGGCCGATCGAAATCACCATGGCGGATCGCCAGATACGTCACCTGCAGGGAGTTACCGGAGGTAAAGTAATCGTGCCGGCAGGAGTGACAGAATATGAATATGCAATTCAGTTAGCACCCTGGATGCAACCAGGAAGAACGGCTCGGATGGTAGTATGCGGTTCAGCGATCATTACCGACCATGATGGTACCAAGCATCGGGTCAGCCACAGTTCGGGCGCACAAAACGATCAGATCATTTGCTTTGTTTCGCCTTCTCTGACTTCTATCACCAGCGGTATTGAGTCTGTGCGATTCGAATCAGGGGGCCATGTCGAAGTTCCATTTACGGTGAATCGAGGCGAATTATCGGGAGATGTAAAGGTGGAGATTGTCATGCCAAACCACCTAAAAGGGGTGTCCGCGACTCCGGTTTCCGTGAGTTCGGAAGAGAATAGTGGTGTAATCCAAATTCGGTTTGCCGATACTGAAAATATAGTGGTAAATGCCCCTGTTGTGCTGCGTGCGACGATTCGCGATGAAGACGGGATGCACACGGCAGAGGATAAGATAGACCTAGTTCGCTGATTTCTATTCCCCGATAAATTGTCGTGGAGTATTATGTAGTTAGGATCGGTTATTGATTTTTTAATGAAAAACGAACGATGAAATATTCAAATTGTGAAGGTATCACGCGACGCCACTCCCTTAAGCTTGGTTTAGGAGGCATGTTTGGTGCTGGATTGAGTCTGACAGATTCGTTGCGATTGCAAGCGGAGGCCAAGGATAGTGGCCCGATAGCTGGGCGAGCTAAACGCTGTATCTTAATTTGGATGGACGGCGGACCAACACATTTCGAAATGTTCGACCCTAAACCGGAAGCGCCAGCGGAGATCCGTGGAGATTTTGGTACGTGTCAAACCACGAATCCGGGCATTCATTATTCCGAGCACATGACCAAGCTGGCGGCATTGAGCGACAAGTTTGCCATGATTCGCTCGATTCGTCACAACCAGGGCAACCATGGTGCCGGTAACCATTACATGATGACTGGTGCACCACCTCGGATTCCTGTTGGTTGTGGAGCCTTTGTCAGTTTTCATCCCAGTATGGGCAGTGTTGTGAGTCATGAATTGGGGACCAAGAATGCGCTCCCTAATTACTTTTCCATGCCGAGTATGTCGCGTAGTGGTGGCCCTAATTTCCTCGGCGCGAATCATGCTCCATTTGTGGTTTCGGATGATCCAAACGGTAGCAGTTTCCGCGTGCGTGACGTAGCCATTCCGGGAGGCTTAACAGACGGCCAGTTTAAATCAAAATCCAACGTTCGCAGTATGCTGGATCGTATGAAGCGATTCCATGACAAAGCTGCAGGCGACCCTGCTCTCGCAATTGATGAGTATTATGAGCAGGGGTTAAATCTGGTGTTATCTCCAGATGCACAACAGGCCTTTGACGTCTCACAGGAATCCGATGATACGCGCGATCGCTATTACCGAAACTCCTTCGGCCAACGCTGCTTATTAGCTCGGCGACTAGTCGAAGCAGGCGTTCCTTTCGTCACCGTATACGATGGCGGATGGGACCATCACAGTGATATCTTCGGCCGATGCAAGACGCGTCTACCAAGCTGGGATCAAAGTGTAGCCGCTTTGATTTCGGATCTAGACGAACGAGGCATGTTGGAAGATACGCTTGTATTGGCGTTAGGCGAATTTGGACGCACACCAAAGATCTCGACTCTGTCCGGGCAGACTACGCCAGGACGTGACCACTGGGCCAATGCAATGAGTGTCCTGATGGCTGGAGGCGGCACTCCAGGCGGAGTTGTCGTTGGAGCAACGGACCGCAAGGGATATTCGGCGATCGAGAATGTGAAGAGTCCTGAAAATTTTGTTTCGACTGTTTACTCGAAACTAGGCATCGACCCGGGTAAAATTCTATATACGCCTCAGGGTCGTCCCACTCATCTGGTCAGCGATCCAACTCCAATGCGAGAGTTAATGGGCTAACGCCAGTCGTTCGGTAATTTTAGCGATTGGCGACAACCTACTATTCCTAAAGGGGAAAGCTATGTCTGCCAATGCGCAAAGTAAGAATGTTAAGCGTCGAGATTTTATAGCAGCGGGAGCCGCAACTGCTGCAGCCGGCACTCTGGTTTCTACAGCCGAAGCGAATGCTGAAGATGCCAAACTCGTCGTTGCTGTCATGGGAATGAGTCGCGGACGAAGCTTAGCGGATACGTTTTCCAAACATAGTGACTGTGTCATTAAATATGTTTGTGATGTGGATAAAACTCGAGCCGAGCGGGCTGCGGATGAAATCCAAGGCAAAGTGGGTTATCGTCCCGAGCCGATCACTACCTGGGAAACATTTGTAGAGGATGACGAAGTGGATATCGTCGCTTGTGCCGCTCCCAATCACTGGCATGCTCCGGCAACCATCGTTGCCGCAGAAGCGGGTAAGCACGTTTATGTAGAAAAGCCATGCTGCCAAAACCCGTGGGAAGGGGAAATGCAGATTGCCGCTGCTCGCAAAAATAAAGTTTGCGTACAGATTGGAACGCAACGCCGAAGTGCACCAACGTATCGCGAGGCGATAGAGTTTATTCATGGCGGAGGGATCGGAACCGTACATTCCGCTCGCTGTGTTTACTTTAGCGCTCGAACATCTATTGGTGAAGGGAAGAATACCGAAGTTCCTGAGCACATTGATTACGATCGTTGGCAGGGGCCTGTTCCACGTCGCCCGTTTCAGGACAATCTCGTTCATTACAACTGGCACTGGGTCTGGTTTTATGGCAACGGCGAGCTTGGTAACAACGGAATCCATTCTCTGGATATTGCACGTTGGGCATTAAACGTGGACTTTCCAAAGACGGTTAGTTCCACCGGCGGCCGTTACTATTTCGATGACGACCAAGAAACACCAGACACTCAAATTGTTTCGTTCGAATTCGAAAATGAAACTCAGATTACTTGGCAGGGCAGTAGCTGTAATCGAAATGGTTCAGGCTTTGTAAAAGTCTTTGGTGATAACGGTATGGTCGAATTTCTTGGCGGTGGTGGCTATGTCGTTTACGACCGAGGGAACAAGGAAGTAAAACGGGTCACGGGCGGCCAAGGTCAGCCGGAACATATAGATAATCTCGTTAAGTCCATTCGAGCGAATGACCCAGAAGGACTAAACGCTGAAATTGAAATCGGCCATCGTAGTACCCTGCTCTGTCATCTAGGAAATATCTCCCAGCGAGTTGGTCGTATACTGAATTGCGATACCTCGAACGGTCACATCCTTGATGATGAAGAAGCGATGGCATTGTGGCAGCGTGATTATCATGAAGGTTGGGAAGATCGCTTGACGATCGGCTAAGCACTTCTAATAACAGGAAGACACCTTCCGGTATCGACGACCGTGGATACTGGAATGGTGTCTTTGTTCATTAACATCTTTCGATTACTAGAGATCTCTCAATGACGAGCAAGCTAATTCGACGCACTATTCTAAGCGCCCTTGTATTAACAACCCTATTTTCTGTGCAATTGCGTGCCGCAGAGCGTCCAAATATCGTCTTCTTTTTAGCAGATGACCAACGCAATGATCAGCTGAGTTGCTATGGACATCCCTTGGTGAAGACTCCCAATCTGGATAAGCTTGCGAGTCAGGGCACAAGATTTACCAATGCCTTTGTGACAACGTCTATTTGCGCCGCTAGCCGGGCCACGATATTTACCGGCATGGTGGAACGTAGTCATCACTATACATTTGGTACGCCGGCGATTGCGCAAGACTTTGTGACTAGTTCTTATCCAGTGGTTATGAAACAGTCTGGGTATAAGACCGGATTTGTTGGGAAATTCGGTGTCGGCTTCTCCGGCGGAACCAACCAGGCCTTTGACTTCTTCCATCCGATCAATCGCAATAAGTACTTCAAAAAACAGCCCGACGGCACTTTACGTCATACCACTCAATTGGCTGGCGATGCGGCCATCGAATTCATTAAGGCAAACAAAGATGAAGCCTTCATGCTTTCGGTAAGCTTCAATGCGACCCATGCTGAAGACAATGACAAAGTGGATCACTTTCCATGGCCCAAAGTAATGGATGGCATGTATGAAGACATTGAAATTCCGGCTCCAAGACTAAATGACCCTGAGATTTTCGCCAGTCAGCCTGAGTTCTTGCGGACCAGCTTAAATCGAGAGCGTTTCTTCTGGCGGTGGGATACCAAGGAGAAGTACGAAAAGAACATTCGCTCTTACTACCGGATGCTCAGTGGCATCGACCATGTTGTAGGGCGAGTTGTAAATACTCTGGAACAACTCGGGCTGGATGAAAATACGATTGTCATTTATACCGGCGACAACGGTTACTACATGGCCCAACGAGGATTTGCGGGCAAGTGGTCCCATTATGAAGAATCGCTAAGAGTGCCCATGATTATTTCAGATCCGCGAGTGGAGGACTCTGCTAAAGGGCAAGTGCGAGATGAAGTCGTTTTAAATCTGGATTTAGCAAGTACTTTTGTAGGTGCGGCTGGCATTGAATTACCTTCGCAGTATCAGGGAGAAGACTTAAACGGATTGGTGTCTGGAAACGTGCCCAAGAAATGGCGTACGGATTTCTTCTGTGAACACCTAATGGATGTCCCCGGACGGATTCCTAAATGGGAAGGCGTTCGTGACCAACGTTGGGTTTATGCAAATTACTTTCAGGATGATTACGAGTTCTTACACGATTTGGCAGCGGATCCTGATCAGTTGGTAAATTTAGCTAAGGATCCTAAATTCAAGTCCCAGTTACAAAAGATGCGCAAGCGTTCTAATGAGTTACGTGATGGTTATGGTGGTCAATATAGCTATGAGCTAGTCCCGACCAATAATTACCTCAGACAGAAGACGCAGGAACAAAAACAAACACAGGCGAAGCCGGCATCAAAACCACAACCACCCAAGCCGAAAGCCAAACCACAGCTTCCAGCAAATCCCAATGTGGTGTTAATTATTTCTGACGATCAGGCTTGGACGGATTATAGTTTTATGGCTCATCCGGTCATTAAGACACCTCACCTTGATCAATTGGCACGTGAAAGCGCGACATTTACTCGTGGTTACGTACCTCAGGCACTTTGTCGCAGCTCCTTAGCAACCTTAGTGTCTGGGCTTTATCCACGAGACCATCGGATTACCGGCAATGACCCCACTCCCCTTGGCCCGGACGCAAAGCCAGGAGCTTATCAGGAATTGCGGAACCAGTTGATCGCCAATATTGATCGCATCGATACGGTCCCCCGAATGTTGCAGGAGAAAGGCTATTTGAGCCATCAAAGCGGCAAATGGTGGGAAGGTCATTATTCGCGTGGAGGCTTCACCCATGGAATGACGCATGGCGATCCGAAACGAGGTGGGCGTCATGGTGATCAGGGCCTACAGATCGGGCGACAGGGGCTAGAGCCGATCCACTCGTTCATCAAGGAATCAAAAGAAGAAGAGAAACCATTCTTTATTTGGTATGCTCCGTTCCTACCCCACACGCCTCACAATCCACCAGAGCGATTGCTGAAGAAGTACCAGGAAGACGGCCGACCGTTGCCCTTGGCTAAATACTATGCAATGTGCGAATGGTTTGATGAAACCTGTGGCGAATTGTTGGGGATCATCGACGATGAAGGGCTTCGTAAAGAGACCGTTGTTATTTATGTGACTGACAACGGATGGATTCAACGGACACCGGACATGGATTTGGGGCCGAAATGGCGATCAAGCTATGCCCCTAAGTCAAAGCAGTCCCCGAACGAAGGTGGGATAAGAACTCCGATCATGGTTCGTTGGCCAGGTCAGGTTCGCCCGGGTAACCGCGGACAACTGGTCAGCTCCATTGACATTGCTCCAACTATCCTTGAGTTGGCTGGATTGGAGAAGACGGAATTAATGGCTGGAAAGAACTTGGTCGAAGTGGCTCAGGGACGTACAGCATCCCATCAGGCATTGTTTGGAGAATCGTATGCACATGACATTGCCGACCTTAACGACAGTACAAAAACCTTGCTCTATCGATGGGTAATCAAAGGGGACTGGAAACTATTGCTCTCTTACGACGGGATTGTTAATCGCTATACTTTCTCACATCCAGACTTAGGCGCAGGTCCACAGCTATATAACCTGCGAGTGGATCCCACTGAAACGGATAACCGTGCTGCGACAAACCCTGAGTTGGTTCAAGAGCTGACAGAATTGCTGTACAGCCATTGGGACCATCGAAAGGACTAGCTAGCCGAGTCTGGAAATTTGAATACGATTGAACCCACTTGTTTGGAATCCGGATAAGTGGGTTTTTGTTGCGCGACGACTGACTGTCGAAATCGACTATGATTCAGCGATGCAGGATAAGCGGCTTTGGATTAAAATAAAGGGAACGAATCCCACCCCTTCGCATCCTTCCCTAGCCCACCCTGATGTTATGAAATTGCGTTATCCCTTTACGCTAACACGATCTCTTTGCTTGGCCTTTCTGTCGACATTAATCGGACTCTATTCGCCCTTTACTCAGGCCGATGAAGCGTTGACATTTGAAAAGCATATCCGTCCGATTTTCCGAGCTCATTGTTACGACTGTCATGGCGCGGAAGCCGAAGTGAAAGGAGAATTGGACCTGCGTTTAGTTCGATTGATGGAAAAGGGAGGTGAATTCGGACCGGCATTGATTAAAGGCAAGCCAGATGAAAGCTATTTGCTTGAACGAATGGTGAGTGGCGAAATGCCACCAGGTTCACATCGGGTACCGGATGAGCAGATTGCTACGATCCGGAAGTGGATTCTTGAAGGCGCCAAAACATCACGTCCTGAACCTGCCACGATCGGTCCAGGACTGGGTGTGACGCCTGAAGAACGATCTTACTGGGCCTTTCAGCCCATCCGTCGGCCTACTGTGCCGACAGTAGAAAACGTGGATCGAGTGCGAACACCGATTGATGCACTCTTATTGGCCCGGATGGAAAAGCAGGATCTGTCATTTGCTCCGGAAGCTGATAAGTCCACATTGCTTCGTCGAGCGTCACTCGCACTAACCGGGCTCCCCCCAACCCATGATGAGCTAGCAGCGTTTCTTGCCGATGATACGCCGGAAGCCTGGACAAAAGTCCTCGACCGTTTGCTGGAGAGCCCACAGTATGGTGAACGATGGGGACGGCATTGGTTGGATGTTGCCGGGTATGCCGACTCAGAAGGAGCCAGTAACAGTGACGCGAATCGACAGTGGGCCTATAAGTATCGTGACTGGGTGATTAGGGCCATTGCGGCGGATATGCCGTTCGATCAATTCATTACATGGCAGTTAGCCGGAGATGAGTTAGTCGAACCACCTTACAAGAATATGACAACACAGGAGATTGATAAGCTCACGGCAACAGGTTATTTACGCATGGCCGCCGATGGTACGGGGCAGTCTAACTCGGATGAGTTGCGTAATCAGGTTGTCATCGACACAGTGAAGATTGTGTCTACAGGTTTACTGGGGATGAGTGTTGGTTGTGCCCAATGTCATGACCATCGTTACGACCCGATATCCCAGGAAGATTATTATCGGCTACGAGCAGTATTCGAACCGGCTTTAAATCCGAAGCGTTGGAAGGTGCCTGGGAATCGAGCTGTCTCGTTGTATACAGATGAAGACCATGCGAAGGCTGCCGAGATTGAATCTCAGGCGCAAGAGATGGTGACCGCCAGGAATGCTAAGCAGACTGAATACATGGATTTGGCTCTGGCTGCCGAACTTGAAAAGGTTGATGAAGCCTTACGCGAACCACTCGAAGCGGCTTACCGAGCAGCTGGAGATAAACGGACTGCGGAACAAAAGGAATTGCTTGCCAAGAATCCAAATATTGGAAACCTCAACCCAGGTGTGTTGTATCAGTACAATCAGGGCCATGCAGATGAATTGAAGAAGCTAGATGCAGAAGTTGCCAAGGTAAGGGCGACCAAACCAGTTCATGAATATGTTCGAGCTTTGACCAAGCAGGCTAAGGAAGTGGATCCAACCTTCCTGTTTTATCGTGGAGATTATCGTCAGCCTCAACACGAAGTGAAACCAGGTGGTCTAACTGTGGCAGCTCCTGCAGATAGCCCTTTTGCCATCAAAGATAACGCTGCAGACGCACCAACCACTGGTCGCCGACTGCAATACGCTCGTTGGTTAACTAGCGGTCGGCATCCACTAGTCGCTCGTGTTTTGGTCAATCGGTTCTGGATGCATCACTTTGGAACAGGGATTGTTGACACCCCTGGCGAATTTGGAAAACTGGGTTCACTGCCGACTCAGCCAGAAGTATTGGATTGGTTAGCGGATGAATTTATGGCAAAAGGCTGGAGCTTGAAGCATCTTCACCGTGTATTGATGACCTCAACCGTTTACCTGCAGGAATCCCTCCGTACACCTGAAGGTGACCAAGTCGATGGTGGTAATCAGCTCTACTCACACTTTCCAGTGAAGCGACTCGATGCGGAAGCAATCCGTGATTCGATTCTTGCTGTCAGCGGTAAGTTGGATGGCACATCGTTCGGAGCACCAGTAATGGTTGGAAAAGACACGTCCGGACAGGTCATCATCGCTGGTGATGTACAGCGTCGTAGTGTTTATTTGCAAATGAAGCGTACTGAGCCTGTAGCATTGCTTAAAGCGTTTGATGCTCCGGCGATGGAGGTTAATTGCACACAACGGGATAGTTCCACAGTGGCCACTCAATCATTGATGATGATGAATAGTGATTTCATTCTTCAATTCGCTTCATCTTTCGCCACTCGGCTCAATCAAGAAGCACAAGGCAAAGTGGACTCTTCCATTATCGAAGGCCTAAATTTGGTCCTTCCTGAAAATGCTTTATCCAATGGAAATCCATGGTCTTACGGTTACGGCCATGTGAACCAGCAAGTCGAATCGGAGATTGCACCGGTTGTCTTTACGCCCTACCCGTTTTTTGGCAGTAATACCTGGAAGGGTGGTGAGAAAGTACCAGATGAGAAACTGGGCTTTTCATTCCTCAATAAGACAAGTGGCCATACGGGTTCTCTGCATTTAAGTCCCATCCGTCGGTGGACTTCTCCGATCAAAGGGAAGGTGCAGATCAAAGGAAATGTTCATCATCCATCTGAAAATGGTGATGGTGTTCGGCTAACCCTTCATAGTAGCCGTGTCGGCCAGCTCGGACAATGGAGTGTCAAACATGGCGGGCAGGACTACGATATCACAGTGGATGTCGAACCCGGTGATACACTGGATGCCATAGTGGATATGATAGACAACCACACATCAGATTCATTTTCCAACGTTTATAAAATCAGCGTTCTCGAATCTGAATCCAAGCTAGGATGGGATTCCGAAGCCGATTTCCACGGTCCTTTGGATTTGAGTGCTTATGAATTAAAGGCAACGATTCCTGAGCAACTAGCCTATGGCTGGCAGTTGGCTTATGGCAGATTGCCAACGACTCAGGAAGTCGCGTTGTCGTTGGAATTTATCCAGCAACAAGTGGTACTTCTCATTGAGTCTGGGAATGAATCACCATTTGAGCAAGCTATGACGAACTATTGTCAGGCATTACTTACATCAAATCAGTTCCTATATATGGAATAAATCGATGACAAAACTTAATCCTCCAAGTGAATTTTCCAGACGTTCGTTTTTGCGTGAAAATGCAATGGGCGTTGGTATGGTCGCACTGGCTACTCTATTGCAGGAAGAGAATCTGCTGGGTGTTCCACGAAATGTGAAACTCGAACCACAGACGTTTGATCTCACGCCTAAGCAGCCTCACTTCGAGCCGCAGGCGAAGGCTATGATTTCGCTGTTTCAGCATGGTGGTCCTTCCCATATGGATTTATTCGACCCCAAGCCGGAATTAACTCGGTTGGATGGCAAGTCCTACGACGGAGATATTGGATTTAGCTTTATTAAACGCGCGACTAAAGTGCTCAAGGGAACTCAATTTAAATTCCGAAAGTATGGCGAGTGCGGAACGGAAATGTCGGAGCTTGTCCCTCACATCGGCTCCATTGCGGATGACATTTGCTTAATTCGTTCGATGCATACTGGGTACAACGGTCACGAAGTATCCATCCGTTATATGAATGCGGGGATTGCTGGCGTGACAGGTCGTCCGGCCTTGGGTAGCTGGTTAACCTATGCTTTAGGCAGCGCATCCCAAAACCTTCCGGCCTATATGGTTCTGACGGACCCTGGCGGTCACCCTGTGGATTCCACTCATAATTGGTCCAATGGATGGATGCCGTCCATCTATCAAGGCACGGTGTTACGACCGAAGGAACCACGGATATTGAATTTAGATGCGCCTGAGCATTTACGTGGTGGTGTTCAGGAATCCAATTTGGGATTTCTGGGTAAGCTGAATCGCCGTCATGCGGAAAAGCATCCTGGCGAGCATGAGTTGGAAGCCCGCATTGCAAGTTATGAATTGGCCGCTCGGATGCAGGATGCGGCTAGAGAAGCATTGGATATTTCTCAGGAGACGGAAGCGACGCATAAGCTTTATGGAATCGATGAGGAAGCGACTAGAGAATATGGAACCCGATGTCTCATCGCTCGACGGCTGGTAGAACGCGGTGTGAGATTTGTTCAGTTATTCCATGCAGGCCAACCATGGGACAATCATAACAGTCTCAATACAGCTTTGCCTTCAGCGTGCAAGAAGACTGATAAACCTTCAGCAGGACTCGTAAAAGACTTAAAGCAACGAGGCATGCTCGATGAAGTACTCGTGCATTGGGGAGGCGAGATTGGCCGCCTACCTGTTGTTGAGGGCGACCCGAAAACCGGCGGGCGAGATCATAATGGGCAAGGTTTCAGCACCTGGCTTGCCGGTGGTGGAATTAAGTCAGGTATCACCTACGGTGAATCTGATGAAGTGGGGCACAAGGCCGCTGAGAATATCGTTAATCCTAATGATTATCAGGCGACGGTATTTAAATTATTTGGCATCGACCACAAAGAGCTCTATTACCTGCATAACGGTCAGGAGCAAAAACTGACAGTCAACGCAGATGCGAAAATCGTTGAAGATATAATTGCCTGATGATTCGCCTATGGTTGTCTGTGTGGCTGAGTCTCACACTTCATTGCTACGGGAGCCTGGCCGCTCAGGAAATTCCTCAGACCACGAATAAGCACTTCCATTTCCGTGGTTCACTCAACAATAGCAAGCATATCTTTGAGGATTCGGGTAAAGGGCATGTCGCTTTTATTGGCGGCAGCATTACCCAGATGAATGGCTATCGACCTATGGTGGCGGCGTATCTGGAAAAGCAATTTCCAAACACGGAGTTTACATTTACCAACGCCGGAATTTCCTCGACTTGTTCGATGACCGGAGCTCATCGACTTCAGCGAGATGTTCTATCCAAAGGCTCCGTAGACTTATTGTTTATCGAGTTTGCGGTGAATGATGATCAAGACGCCGGGCATGATTTGGTACATGCATTACGTGGTATGGAAGGGTTGATTGTCCAGGCACGCAGACATAATCCAAATGCGGATATTTTGGTTACCCACTTTGCGAATACAGGCATGATGGAGACGATCCGCAAGGGTGAGGTTCCAATCTCCATCGCGGCACACAATCGAGTATGCCAATACTATCAGGTGCCAACCAATGATTTGTGTTCTGAGCTTACGGAATTAATCGACACAGGTAAGACAACATGGGAGCTCTATGGAGGTGTTCATCCGAAGCCTTACGGCAATGCGATTTGCACTGCCATGATTAAGAAGATCCTCGAACAAGGTTGGTCTGCGGAATCAGTTGGCGTTAAGCCTCATGTAGTTCCAGAGAGTCCGCTTGATCAAGGGAGCTACATGAATGGACGGTTGGAATCACCGGCCAAGGCCAAGCACGATGAAAACTGGAAAGTCTCCGTACCCAACTGGAAAGATCTCAAAGGTTCATTCAGAAGCACATTTGCAGGGCAGAAACTTTTGCATGGCAGCCAGGTAAACAGTCAGTTTACTTATACCTTTAATGGGCAGTCGCTCGGGGTCTATGTTTTGGCTGGTCCGGACGCCGGAGCGATTGAAGTAAAGGTTGTAGGCCAAGACCAGTGGCGAAGTGTTAATTTATTCCATCGACATAGCTTAGGGTTGCATTACCCCAGGACCGTGATGTTAGTGGAAGGAATGAAACCAGGGACTCATCAAATTCAGGTACGAATTAGTGTAGCACGCGATTCAAAAAGTCTGGGCTCTGCCGTTCGTATTCTGAACTTTGCCCCGAATTAGGTCTAACTTTCAAAGAGGCCTTATCGGCGTCGAGGCAATTCGAGAGCCTTACCGTCTTTGTAATTTAAGAAAAGTTTCCACTTGTCATTCTCCATAGACAGTGGAATATCTAGTACAGATCCATCGGACAACAGCACGGTGATCACCTTATTCAGTTCGCCAAAGGACGAGACAACGTTGGCCGCATCGATAGGCAGTGAATCAGGCTTGGTCCATTCAATCGCCATTTCAGGGCCTACATCAAGCACCATGGCGCTATTGGCAGTGCCGTCTAATATATCTTTAAGACCGATAACGGAGTTTCCACCTAAAATCGAGTTATCTCCGGCGGGTACACGATATACGGTTTTATTTTGGAGGCCTTTTTGAGCAGGATTAGCATAAACAAACGGCATTTCATTTAATAACTTAATGTTGTGGTCGCTGTCCCAGGGTTCATCCAGTTTGAATCGATCGTATAATTCCTGTTGTTCGATAAAGGGAAGAATGTGTACTCGCCAGCTTAACAGTGGGCTGCCCTCCGAGAATTTGATTCCGTCCTTTTCACCAACTGGTAAATTCTCATAGGTGAAATGATAGTTGTAGATCGCAACTCCGATTTGCTTCATGTTGTTTTTGCTTTGGGCAGACATGGCAGCACTACGAGTTTTGCCTGCAGCGACAGTGACAAGCTCGAGCAATTGTGTTCGTAATGCTGCATTCCAGGTCATTGAGATCGTGATAGTATCAGCTTCGTTGGTGACGTTAAGGTTCTGGGCCAGTTCTGAACCAAACTGCAATGCGCGGAGAGTAATAGGATCAGTATTTGGATTGGATTCAAACTGTTGGACCTGAGCGGGTAGCATGACCTTCGCCAAGGTTGTCAGAGCATTAAGCTGCATGAATATACCCTTCGAGGCTTGAGCATCTTCGGCAGCGAGCTGCAGGAACACAGGAGTATCCGAATCGGGGTTCAATGCGACAAGTGAGGTATTCACCTTTTGTGCAATTTCCAGTAGCTGACCGATTTGTGGTAGGGGGAGGCCGAGTTCAGACAGATTCAACTGTGAATAGGTGTCTTTCACTTCGTCGGTAGTGGCGGCAAAGACAAATGTATTGTCACTTCCAATTTTTGCAATCATCTCAGCGAGTTTGTTGGAGCCACCCTTGCCTTCCATCATGGCTTTCAATTCTGCTTCGCTGCCGACAATCAAAGTGGTATCGTCTTTGAGAAAAGCGGAGGGTTGTCCATCTGCTCCCTGCACGTATTTATTGCCATTAAATTCTACTTCGGTTCCCGCTTGATGATTTGGAACGAGTTGATTGTCAACGTAATCGAAGTGGCGAGCGGTCGTGATGTTTTCAATTAGATTCGAGAGATTGGCAGCCTTTCGGAATTTGATTACAGCTCCATATTGCATATTCGGTCTGGCCGGTATGGTTTTGGGTTCCACGATCTGAGGTTGTTCCGGCGTTATCGTTTTGATTTCATTATTCTGCTCAACCAGCGGAATCGCGAGATTTCCTTCAATGACTTCGAAAATCTCTTCATTTCCAGGTTCTTCCAGAACAGGCGGATCCAGCGGAAGCTCGTCTTGACGGCTTTCGATAGAATTATTCGGTGTTTCCGGGATGGTAGCTAAAATGAGCGCACTTGAGACGAGTTCCGGATCAATACCGATGTCTTTCTCAAGAGCTTCCAGCGGGTGTAATCCGGGAGTTGCATCATCACCAGCGACCTTAAAGAACGAATGAACAACTTGGGATTTCAGCAGTTCTTCAGCGTTGATCCAGACGGCAACATGATAGTCATCAAGAATAACAGAGGTGTCGATCGTGTTTTCACCATAGAGTGCGACGTCACTCGCCGGTGCAGCAGGCACTTCATTGCTACCTGTTAAATTACCAAGCTTATTCTGTAATTCTGAAAGCGAATCCTGTACATCCTCTGGGATATTCAGCACGCTATTCTGAACCGTTTCTGGCGCAGGTTGCTCGGCTTGCTCTTTCTCTCCACACCCGTTTAACAAAAGACTAAGTGAAAAGGATGTAACGATTAGAAATGATCTAATACGCATGGCTAGATTCTTAAAAGTTGGATGCATGAAAAAACCGCAGTACGAGAACACTCGGCCTGCGGTATTTATTATCAATGGCTTCTACGAGATTTCAAACCCTGCGCGTTGCTTTCGGGAAAGCATTGAGTTGGCTTGTTCGTCTGAATTGAACTGCTGCTTACCAGGATCGAAATCTAATTTGCGTCCGAGTTGCATAGCAATATTTGCCAGATGGCAGACACTCACACTTCGGTGATGTGTGAAGACATCGGAAATCGGTAGTTGACGGCTCTTTACACAATTAAAGAAATTGACCATGTGTGGTGTAACCTTTCCACGATAGATCTCTTCAATTTTGGCGTTAAGCTGTTCCTGCAAGGACTTATCCGCTTTGATATCGTCAACGATCTTCCCAGTGATTCCACCTCGGTTTACGCGAAGTTTTCCTTGAGTTCCTTCAATGATCAGCTCATTTTTTCCACTGGTTAGATTAATCGAGCTGCCATTCTTAAATTTCATCATGGCGTCGAATGTATGTGCGACATTGTAGCAATTAGGACGTGTATCAAACGTGCCTTTACCTTCAATAGAGACAGGACCCGTTTCATGTAAGCCTAAGGCCCACATAGCAATATCGGTATGATGGACACCCCAGTCAGTTACCTGCCCACCTGAGTACTCCAACCACCAGCGGAACTGGTAATGAGTCCGTTCTTTGATGTAATCGGTGTCCGGAGCTTGTCCCAACCACATATTCCAATCGAGATTGGCGGGTGGTTCCTCTGTTTTGAACGGGCCTCCCTGACGAGCAGTGCCCACAGATGACAGGGCTTGTAGATTGTCGCCAAGCCATCCCAGATGACAGATGGCAACGGCTTGCAGGAAGGAACCTCCGTATTCAGATCGTTGCTGAGTACCGACCTGAAAAACCTTGCCGGTTTCCTTCACGACTTCACAAATCTTAATGCCTTCGTCCACAGTCAACGTCAGTGGCTTCTCACAATAGACGTCCTTACCGGCGTGCATCGCATCGATCGCAATTTTCGAGTGCCAGTGATCCGGCGTCCCAATCGTCACGACATCGACTTCTTTGTTATCCAAAACATGCCGATAGTCCTGCGTTGTTGGACAATCGTTACCAGCTCCTTTGGCGAAGCCCTCGGCTCGGTTTTTATCAACATCACAGGCGACAATAGGTGTTCCAAGCTTAAGTGCTTGTCTGGCAATAGCTGAACCTCGTCCACCTAACCCGATGCAGCCTACGCCGAGTTTATCATTGGCGGATTGGTTTTCCTCAGCGAATGTACTTCGGTTTTGAAATATATAGGGAGTAGCAGCTAGAGCACCGCTACTGGCTAAAAAAGATCGACGGGTTTGGCGACTCATAGAGGATCTCCAAAAAAGTAAGAGAGTGTTATTTCGTTACTAAGATACAACGGAGTCCAACGGCATCATCTTTTAAGTCAGCAGGGACAATAGACCGATAGCTACTGGTCAATTTGTCAGCCGCGTCTTTCCAGCTTCCACCACGTAGAATACGCATTTTTGATTTTGAATCGATTCGGGGACTGCCATCAATCGGAGCGTTTTTATAGGATTCGCTGCCGGTATCGGTACACCACTCCCAAAGGTATCCATGGATATCATAGAGCCCCCAGGCGTTTGGTTTTTTGACGCCGACTGGAGGGTCGTTGCCTGCTGCATTCCCAGTGAACCAACCATAATCCGTCAGTTGTTTCACATCGTCGCCAAAACTGTACGCCGTTGTCGTTCCCGCTCTCGCAAAATATTCCCATTCAGATTCAGAGGGGAGGCGAATGGATTCATTCTTTTCAATCAAGTTCAATTGCTGCATCATTTGAGTAGCCTTTTTGCAGAATGATTCTGCATCGGCGAAACTGAGCTCCTCTACCGAGTTACGTGGGCCCTTCCAGCGAGACGGATTACTGCCCATGACAGCTTCCCAGAGATTCTGAGGAACTTCGTATTTAGCGACCGAGAACGAGTAATCGAAAGTGACTTTGTGTACTGGAGATTGAGTTGCTGAATCGCTTCCCATTTCAAAGGACTTTGGAAACTTTCCTTTGCCCGGAGTAATTTTCACAAACTCGCCGCGAAACGTTTTTAAGAGCTTTTGTTGGTTCTCTGTAATGTCGTCAGCCTGTGTCATCGCCGTAAGAACCAGAGGAATACAAATAGTAAGAAAGAGTCTTCGAGAATGCATAGTCTTATCCCTTGGTATCAATGTTGCCAGTTCGAAATGCAGCCGCCATTGCTTTAGGGACTTCTGCTTCCGCCAGAATGAGTGTGGCCTGATTACCGACCACTTCCGCTTTTTGTTCCTGCTCTACGGCGATGGCTTCAGCACGCCGTTGCTCCGCTTTGGCTCGCGCCACACGAGTATCCGCTTCAGCCTGATCGACTTGAAGACGCGAGCCAATATTTTCACCGACAATGGCGCTGGCAATATCGATGGACACGATCTCAAAAGCGGTTTGCGAATCCAGACCTCGTTCGAGTACAGCTTTAGTGATCATTCCTGGATTTTGAAGCACATCCGAATGTAAAGTAGCCGAGCCAATGGCGGAGATAATACTTTCACCGACACGAGCGATGATCGTCTCTTCTGTGGCCCCACCGATTAATTGTTCCAGATTGGTCCTGACAGTGACCTGTGCATGCACCTTGAGCTCAACCCCGTCTTTCGCAACAGCACTTAAGAATTCCTTTCCACTTCGTTGAGGGTCGGGGCAGCTGATGACTTTAGGATCAACGCTGGTTCGCACAGCCTCGACTACATCACGTCCGGCCAAATCGATAGCCGCAGCCTGATCGAATTCCAACGCAATCCCGGCATTCTTAGAGGCAACTAGGGCTTCAATGATTTTGTTCACATCACCACCGGCTAAATAATGGGCTTCAAGTCGTTGTGTTGTGACAAACGTCCCGTCGATTTCCTCACCGGGTGTTTTGTCCTTCTCTGTTCTGAGGTTCGCTTGTACCGCTTTGATTTTAGCTTTCATGATGGATTTTTGATTAACTTGCCGTAACCCCATCATGACCAATTCAAATAATCCTATTTGAGCTCCGCAGTTATATCCTTCAAACCAGAGCGAGCCATATTTAATGGCGATGATGACTAATCCAAGCATCACAATGACAAGAATGGAGATGCCTCCGATTGCCAAAGGATCTATGGCACCGATCACAAGCATGGTTTGTATCATTTTGTTGTTCCGTAGAAAAAGGGGGTTACTGTTATTGATAATACAGCATTGAGGGAAGGTAATCCAAGACTTTCATCTGATTGCTAGATGACTGCTAATTCGTCGGCAGGAATGCATCGACTGGATTGACGGTGTCGTCGATTAATTCAATTTCGATAAGTTGGTCTCTTAGTTGAGTCCAACGTTCTAGCGTCATCTTACCCAGCTGATCTTCCGAGAGGTCGTCTGGAAGACAAAGTGATTGAAGGATTTCCGTTCCGAAGGCAAGTATTTCCAAACCCATTTCTTCATTTAGCGAGTGAATATGTTCATTGGTTTTCGTTGCATCTTTGAGGTAGTGAATCCATCCTTTTTGACTGGCTCGTACTATTTTCTCGATTAATTTCGGCTCAGACTCAATTCGCTGCTGAGTCGCGATCAACAGGCTGGTATAAGGATTGTAGCCAATATCGGAGACCATTAATGTACGAGGGTTTGCCCCGAGAGTCTTGGCGATAAATGGTTCGCTGAAAACGTAGGCCTGCTGTCCAAAATTCTGATCATTGGCGAAAAGGGATGGATTACCCGGGTAACCGACGATCTTGATGTCCTCCATCGGCAAGTGTTTTTGCATGTATAGAGCGAAGGCTCTTCCAGCGCTAATCCCCAACGTCATGCTCTTCAAATCGGCTAGAGTCTTTATACCGGACTCTTCATGCACCATTATACAGCGAGGGCTGTTTTGCAAAGGAGCCAACAGGGCGACCGCGTCAGATTCTTTGGCTCGACTAGTAAGTACCTGATCAGCGTTCCCAACGATAAAATCTGCCTGGCCGGAGACGAGTTGTTGAATCACAGGGCTATTGGGGCCTCCTGGCAAGATTTCAACTTCCAACCCCTCCTCTTCAAAGTATCCATATAATGCCGCTGTATAGTATCCTCCATGTTCGGCCTCCGGGAACCAATTAAGTTGCAGCGACACCTTCGTAAGAGAATCCTCGGATTCACTGATGGTTGGTTTCGTCGGCGCCTTCTCAGAGCGACATCCCGTCAGCATGCTTACGGCGACGAGGAGTATGGTGAAGATCGATTTAGCCATTTGTTCTTTCGGAGGTTGAAGGAAGAGCATTCTGAACGCGAGTGCTCATGATTTGGATCATTGCTTCATGAATGCCCAATGGAGGAGTGACGACACAAGCAGTGTTTGGGTGCTTTTCAGAGGCCATACGCGCTAGTTCAGGAATATCTTCTTGCCAATGTCGCCCTGGGGCGAGGAAATATGGGTGGACAACAATATATCGAGCACCCTGAGCAACACAGGACTGATACGCCGTGTCTATATCAGGTGTAGCTAATTCCATATGAGCAGCTTCGACAATTTTGAAATCTGTTTGCTGCCTGAACATCTGAGCAATCTGTTTAACATATTGATTGCTTTCGTCACGTCTTGATCCGTGGTCTACAATCACGATCCCCAGTTGATCCAAGTTATAATCCTCAGGGATGATCCCTTGCACTTGAATCTGATCCGGCAAATTGAGAATGGACGGAACTTGCATGGTCTTGGAATACCGAGGCGATTGGTGGTCAATGATGAGCCGACGTCGTCTATTATAAAAGGATTCAAGTATTAAATCAGTTCCGAATCACCCTCCGAATACGACGAATTTGTGAAAAACATAATCGATATTTCATCGCTGAATGTGACGCTAGGCTCAACACAAGTGCTGACTGATCTATCACTGCAAATACCAGCAGGTCAGTGGTGCTGTCTTGTAGGCCCCTCCGGTTGCGGCAAGTCGACGCTTTTACGGGCAGTCGCCGGACTGGTACCTTCAGAGTCAGAAAGCTTCAAAACAGGTTTTGAGACACCGGCGTTCGTATTTCAGGACGCAACCTTGATGCCATGGAGAAACGTACATGACAATGTGCGGCTTCCATTGGAACTAAGAGATGATCCTGTAGCAGAGAATTCTTCGGATACGACGATTATAGAAACCATTCGTCAGGTTGGATTGGCGGAAGCGGATAAGGATAAGTTCCCACGTGAGCTTTCGGGGGGAATGCGGATGCGTGTTTCCATGGCACGGGCTTTAGTGACCAAACCGGATATGATGTTTATGGATGAACCGTTTGCAGCATTGGATGAGTTGCTGAGGCAGCAGCTGAACCAACTCATTCATGAAATCTGGCGTCAGCAGCAAGTCACAATGATGTTCGTTACTCACAATGTGTCCGAGGCCGTCTATTTGAGTGATCGAATATTAGTAATGAACAGGTATGGAGATATAAAGCAGGATGTATCGATCAAACTTCCGGAAGAACGAAATCCGGAATTGCGAGCGTCTTCCGAATATCTGCAGGCAGTCGCTGAAGTCTCCTCCCTTCTACAGGAGTCCCTGATATGAAGCGAGTGTCGCTGCAAAAGCTCCTTTATCCCGCGTGCTTCCTTTTGGGAATGCTTGCCATCTGGCAACTGGTGGATTTGATCTTTGATATTAAGCGGATCATTCTTCCGAGCCCGTACGAGATTGCTACGGTAAGTTGGAGTAAGGCGTCCGAATTACTTCAGGCCACATTGGTGACCGGTCAGGCAGCCTTTCTAGGTTTTGCAATCTCGATCTGTTTGGGAATCCTCTTGGCGTTGCTATTTTCGGCTTCACGACTTGCAAAACAATGTGTCTATCCCTACATGATCCTGTTGCAGACCGTCCCGATTGTCGCGATCGCTCCGTTGGTGATTATCTGGTTTGGAGGTGGGTTAGGTAGCGTCGTTGTAATCGTTTCGGTGATCAGCATTTTCCCTGTAGTCACAAATGTCACGACAGGACTGACTACTGTCGATCCAGGATTGGCTGAACTGATGGAACTATATCAGGCGGGGCGAATCGAGAGGTTACTCAAATTGAAATTGCCCAACGCGGTTCCGCATTTATTGACGGGAGCCCGCATATCGGCCGGGCTAACGATTGTGGGGGCTGTCGTCGGTGAATATATGGCCGGGCATGGCATTAGTCATCGTGGTTTGGGGTATTACATTTTCATGGGGAGTCAAAATTTCCAGGTGGAGGTGTTGTACGCGAGCATATTGCTCTCCACGCTACTGGGCATTGCTATGGTAGGGCTGACGTCTTTGTTGGGCCGCACTGTGTTGCGTCGATGGGCGTATTCACTGCATGAGTAAGACAATCGGCCTATCTACTGAGCCCGTATGGTTGATATACTCTGCGCGATAACCATCCTTATGCGTGGGGACTTAGACTATGCGTTTGCTAATGAATGCCATCGTGCTTGCTGGCACGATTAGTATGTTTGTGATGCCGGCCACGGCACAAGAGCCAGAATCTACAGAGGCATTTGAGTTCAGCCCAACTCTGGAATTACACGAACATTGGGCAGAGGGATTTCGTGAGCTCTTTCCCGAATCATTACAGACAACTCGGTTTTTACTTGCAGACTATCAATGGATTGGATGTCTGGTACTGATATTCTTAGGCTTTCTGACGGATCTCTGTGTTCGTCGACTCCTTCGAATGGTGGTTGGCTGGTTACGTCGAGGCGACGCTCAGGAAGAGACTGCGGATGACCGCACCAATGAGCGTAAAGTGTGGAAGCCGGTAGGATTGCTGGCTCAGGCCGTTGTCTGGTATTGGGGTGCCTTTTGTATTGGGTTGCCTTTGAGTTTGCTGTTGATTGTCACAGTGGCTCTCAAGTTTTTTACAGTTGTTGCAGCAGTTTGGACGGCATTCCGGTTTATTGACTGGGTTGCCGCCATGATCGCCAGGAAGGCCACCGCTTCGGAAACTCGTTTCGATGATCTGCTCGTCCCGTTATTGCGTAAGGCCTTTAAAGCGTTTGCCGTTTGTGTTGGTTTGGTCTTATTTGCAGACGTGTTCCAGTTGGATGTGACAGCTCTAATCGGTGGGCTTGGGATTGGGGGTGCCGCCCTTGCCTTTGCCTCTCAGGATACATTAAGCAATCTCTTCGGCTCACTGACAGTGTTAGCAGATCGACCATTTGAAATCGGCGACTGGATTGTCTCTGACGGAGTGGAAGGGACGGTTGAAAATGTGGGGATGCGAAGCACGCGTGTCCGTACGTTTTACAATTCGGTCATGGTATTGCCGAATAGCCGACTTACAACCGCCGTTGTGGATAACATGGGCAAGCGGGAATTTCGGCGGTTTACTACCAAATTAGGAGTGCAATACGACACGACGCCAGAGCAATTAGATGCTTTTTGTGAAGCGGTACGAGAGTTGATTAAACGGCATCCATACACGCGAAAGGATTACTTTCAGGTGTATGTCAACGAGCTGGGTGCAAGCAGTATCGATATTCTGCTCTATATGTTTTTTGAGTGCGATGACTGGCCGACAGAACTAAGAGAGCGTCACCGTTTGCTTACGGATATCATTCGAGTCGCTCAGCAATTGGATGTGCAGTTTGCTTATCCGACTCAAACGCTCCATATGTATCAGGAAGAAAATGACGTGGATTACAGTGCGCTCCGATTTGATAGTCCTCATGATCGCGGAGTTGGGGCTGCGTCGGCCGTGACTACTCATTTGGCAAAAGAAGACTTCCCGCCTGTTACAGTCATGACAGACGGGAAGCGATTGGGTGCAGCGGAAGCGGGTGACGGATAAGCCAGCGTTAGTGAACTCGCTGTCCGGGTAGGGCTCCCTCATCAATACCCAGCATAAAGACTTCCTCTCCGCCAGGTCCTGCAGCGGTGATCATGCCTTCACTGACGCCAAATCGCATCTTGCGGGGAGCGAGATTTGCGACCATGACGACCAATCGGCCCTCTAAGTCCTCTGGGTTGTACGCTTTCTTAATACCGGCAAAAACCTGCCGCGTTTCATCACCGCCCAGGCTTAGTGTCAGTTTCAAAAGCTTGTTGGCCTCTTCTACGTGTTCGGCTTTGACGACGCGGGCGACACGCAGGTCGACTTTCATGAAGTCATCAAATGTAATTTCCTCAGCCAGTGGTTCATCAATCAGTGGCTGAGGACTATCGGCATATTGTGCTTCGTTGGCAGTTTCTGCTGCATCGGCATTTTCTTCTTTGGACTCTTCAATCATGGCATCGACGTCTTTCTGTTCAATACGTTTCATCATATGTTCAAATTTAGCAACGGGAGATCCTGTCAAAGGAGTCGCCGCTTGTGCCCAGTCGGTGATTGGCTCACCGAGCAAAGCGTCTGTCTTTTCGGCAATTTCAGGAAGCACAGGCTTCAGGTAAATGGCGATTTGTCTAAATAGGTTCAGAGCAACAGTACAGACAGCTTGAAGCTCTTGCTGACGCTCGGGGTCTTTCTTTAGTTTCCATGGTTCATGGCTCTCCACGTATGGATTGGCACGATCGGCTAATTCCATGATTAACCGCATGGCTCGATTAAAATCACAGGCTTCATAGGCGTCAGCAATAGCGTTACCTGCTTCCGCTCCCTGCTGAAATAGCCCTCCGTCGTCTGGGTATGCTTCAGCTAGACCAATTTCCTGAACGAATTTCGCTGTCCGGCTGGCAAGGTTCACGACTTTCCCGACCAGGTCAGTATTCACTTTGGTAGTGAACTCGTTAAGGTTGAGATCGAGGTCTTCCACACGGTTATTGAGTTTGGATGCATAGTAATAACGTAGTGCAGCAGGATTGAGGTGTTTGAGGAATGTTTCCGCTTTGACGAAGGTACCGTCACGCTTAGACATCTTTTTCCCGTCGACGGTCAGGAAGCCATGAATATGGATTTTCTCTGGCAAGTTGAAATTGGCAACCTTGAGCATCGCAGGCCAGAACAACGTGTGAAAGTAGGTAATGTCCTTTCCGATGAAATGATGGATTTCCGTATTTGGATCTTTCCACCACCCATCAAAGTCTTCACCGGTACGATCACAATATTGTTTAGTGGAAGCCATATAGCCGATGGGTGCATCAAACCACACAAACCAAAAGTGGCCGGGAGCATCAGGAATTTCAAAACCGAAATAAGGCTGGGGTCGAGAGACATCCCAATCCCGAAGAGGCTCGTTGAGAAAGTGCCCTTTGAGATAGTTGGCGATTTCGGTTTGTAGATGGGCGCCGGACTGAGTCCATTCTTCTAGGAATCCATGAAACTGTTCAATTTGAATGAACAGATGGTCAGCGCTTTTTACCGTAGGCGTAGTCCCTGAAAGCGTGCTGATAGGGTTGATGATTTCGCGGGCACTATAGGTTGCTCCGCATTGATCACAGCTGTCACCGTATTGTTCTTCCGCGCCGCACTTCGGGCAAGATCCGCTAACAAACCGGTCCGCCAGAAAAATGCCCTTTTCTTCATCGAATAACTGAGTGACAGCTTCTTCTTTGACCAATCCCGCGTCACGAAAGGCCTGCCAGAATTCTTTACAGAGCTCATAGTTTTCAGGGCTGTTCGTACTTCCGTAGTTATCAAACTCTACACCGAACCCAGCGAAGTCGCGTTGATGCTCTTCGGAGATTCCGGCGATCCATTCTTCTTCGGTACAACCGGTCCGCTGAGCACTCATCATGATCGCTGTGCCATGGGTATCATCGGCACAAAGATAGATACACTCGTGGCCACGCAACTTTTGAAATCGCACCCAGATATCCGTCTGGATGTACTCCACTAGATGCCCAAGATGGATTGGGCCGTTGGCGTAGGGCAAGGCTGAGGTAACGAGTATTTTTCGTCGTTCAGTCATGAAGAGGTCTCAGAAATTCTGGGCTGGATAAAAAAGGAATTACTCGTCATTCAATTCAAAAATCACTTCGATTTCGGTGGTGATGTTGCCGGGTAATGCTCCCATTCCAACGGCACTACGAGCGCCCACTCCGTTGTCGGGTCCGAAGATTTCAGCCATCAGGTCGCTATACCCATTGATTACTTTTGGCTGCTCGCCAAAGTCTGGGCTGCAGTTTACCATACCCAGTGTTTTGACCACTTTGTTGATCCTGTCAAGGCTTCCTAAATTGGCCTTGAGTGTCGCTAAGATTGCGAGACCAGTTTGGCGTGCGGACTGATAGCCATAGTCTAAGTCGACGTCGGCTCCGACTCGACCTGTAAACATGGTACCGTCCGGACGAAGGGGGCCGTGGCCGGATACGTAACACATATTACCGCTAATGACGAGAGGTTTATATACACCGCCAGGCTTTGGAGCCGGAGGTAGTTCGAGTCCTAGTTCTTGAATTTTTGCATCAGCGCTCATTAGAGGAATCCTTATTTTTGATTTGCTCAGGGGAATCTGAGATTATTTTTGATAGACGTCGTTGGGATCGACGAGTCGAGTTGCAATTATGTTAAGTCCATCGGCAGTTACCTCGCGAAAGAAGCAACTTTCATATCCCTCATGGCAGGCAGCGCCGGTTTGGCGAACCTTCATCAGAATGGTGTCACGATCACAATCGAGTAGAATTTGCTCCACGACTTGAACGTGCCCGCTCTCTTCACCTTTGCGCCAAAGCCTCTGTCGGCTCCGGCTGAAGTAAACAGCTCGTCCAGTTTGTACGGTCTCCCGATAGGCTTCCGCATTCATCCAGGCCATCATTAGGATCTTGCCTGAGTCCGCATCCTGAGCAATGGCAGGTAAAAGCCCGTTATTACGCGTGAAATCCGGTTCTTGTGATTGTTGTTCAGTTGTCATTGGTTTCGCTACGAAATAATTATATTTGTCTGTCTATTATGCAACGGTTATTGCCGATTTGTAACCATGATTAACGTTAGAACATCAGGTTCAACGACAATCGTCAGAATTCTTAGCCGGCATCATTTTTAAACGGCAAATAGGCAACAAGATTGGCTTTAAAGGGTTACCAAAGAAAATACGGCTTTTTTGATTTTTCAATGGAACGCGCAGGGGAAGTAGCGCGTCTAACGGGGGTAAGCACTGAACTCGTTTTTTGTGAAAAGGTCCCACTGTCATGGCAACTGTAGATCTCCAATTTAATCTTCTCGATGCTTTGGCTCCGTCTTCAATGAAGCGAGCAAAGCAGGAAATTAAACCAGCAGCTCACAAACGGAAGTTTTCCCTGCCTGTTGAACAGGCGGACCACGCCGTGAATCGCATTGCTTTTGTGCGGGAACAGCAGGAAATGACTCTACGCAGCGTTTCTCGGCATACCGGCATTGATGTACGCACTTTACGTAAACAGGAAAAACCAACAGCCAATCTAACGCTTACCGAATTATCAAAGTGGAGTGAGGCATTAGACGTACCCGTGGCGAATTTGATTGAAGAACCAGAATCCACTTTGGACAACCCGGTTAAGAAACGAGCCGCGATGGTGCGGATCATGCGTAGTGCGGTGAGTATCAGTGAAGAGGCCTCTTCGGAAAAAATGTCTGCTTTGGCCGACACACTCGTCTCACAATTGGTGGATTTAATGCCAGAATTGGAAGGACTGTCAGCTTGGCCACAGTACGGACAACGCCGCGGGCCGGAAGAAGTGGGGCGAGTTGCAGAACGTCCTATGCGAGTGGAATTCTAAGGGGCGACCAGATCCGCGATGCCAAGACGCTGCATCATAAGCTGGATATACTTGGCACTGACATAGAACCCTTCGTCATCTTCCAAATCCGCAGCATTGCAAATTCCAATCAGTTTTCCATCTTGATTCACTAGGCCACCCCCGCTACGCCCGCCGACCGGCGCACCTTGAGTTTGAATGTTCTCCGGGCCGTCGTATCGGTTAATTGAATTGACCTGACTCCTTTGCAAAGTTGGCTTGTTGCCATGATTGCAACCTGCCGTAAACACTCGCTGGCCTGGTGCGAGTTGAGTGTCCAGGTCTAGAGCAATCGGAGTGATCTCTCCTTGGTAGGGAATGATCATTAAGGCGACATCATATTTGTCAGCGTCACTAATCAGAATTCGCCCCTGAACACGCTTTTCGCCTTGTGGATAAAACACGTCCACGGAAATGGGTTGGGTCATCGGCATGCCTCGAAATAGATGTCCACAGGTGGCGATTAACGCACGATTATTTTGAGCGTGAATAATTGTACCGCTCCCGAATGAAACTCCGGAGTCATCTCTTAGTTCAATCCGGACGGTTGCCTTCAGTAGTTGTCGCCCCGGGGAGTTTGGAAGTACTTGTGTCAATGAGGGTGCACCTGCACGATTTACACTAATCCAGCGGGACTGAGTGGCTTTCTGGAAGTTGCCGTCTACGAATGCGGCTCGGGAAATTGTCGTCACTGGTTCGACGATTCGAGGTGGCGATTTTTCAGGGTGGTGCTTACGGAGGAATATCTCAAGATCCTTTCGACTGATAAGGCCGAGGGTGCGGTCTTTGATTTTTCCGTGATGCACGATCACAGTGGCTGGTAACTCTTCGACACCGTATCGCTTGGCTAACGCTTCATTTTTAGTGACGTCCACAGTTCTGATGTCATAACCAAGTGTTCGTAACGACTTGATCGTTGGTTTCATCTTCTGGCAAGACGCACACCAGGGTGCTGTGAAATGCACGACCACCGGACCATTTGCTGCATCCGCTGGAGAGAGGAATAACCAGATTAGGAAGGCGTATGTAGACACCAATACACGTCATCCACAGGAAGAGGGAATATCTTAAAGATGAGAGGGAGGGTACTGTGATGAAGTTTGCCAATTCAGGCAAGACCAGTTAGGCCGCCGGCCCGAGAGTTTCAGACGCCAGATTCCCAATTAGAGTGATACTAGACGCGGGCTTAGGTTAACCAAGCAATTTGCCGCCTAATTCAGCCTCGATGGCCGCAACGATCTGGCTACGTACGGCATCGGCCTCTTCACTGGTCATAGTCTGGTCCGTGCGACGTAGTTTCACAGTAAACAGAACTCGCTTTACATCCGCCCCGTCACGATCAGGATCTCGATACGTTTCCTGATAAGTAATATCCTCAAGTAAGCTAGCCTCGACAGCCTTTCGAATGGTAGCTGCTAACGCATCCCAGCGTACCGTCTCTGACAATACGATGTTTAAGTCTCGAGTTGTAGCCGGGAAGTTACTCAATTGAGAATGTTGCGGAATCAGCGTGGCATGTTGGACGAGCAAGTCCATGCGGATTTCGGCGACCGTGGCTGGATTTCGAAGCGAAAATGATTTCAGGCCCGCTGTATTCACTTCGCCTAGAAATCCAAAATGCTCGCCATTCAATTTAAGCGAGGCACTGTAATCCGCGTGTAAAAGATCCTGAGAGGTCGAATCCACTTCAAGCTGGCCTTCAATCTTGAGAGCCTGAAGAACCGTTTCAATGACTCCCTTGAGATGGCCAAAGCCCTGCCCACTGGTAATACCAAGCGTCCACTGTTCCTGCGGAAGCCCTTCGTCCTGCGGCAAGTAGATTTTTGCCGTCTCGAATAATTCTACATTGGGGTTGGCCAGTGATTGATTGATGCGGCGAACCTCTAGTAGGCTGGGAACAAGACTGGTTCGTAGGGCGTCAGCACCTTTGAGCATTGGCGAGGCAGTTCGCAATGGGGCTTTTTCTGACCAAGGGCTATAGACTTGTGTCCACTCGTTAGGCACGACACTGGCGGTTAGTGATTCATCAAAGCCGATGGCCGTCATTGTGGTACGTAGTTTGGCGGCGACACGATCCCAATCACTTTTGAAGGATGCTGCCATTGGCACGCCGACATCCTCTGGAATTTTTTCGTATCCATGGATTCGAGCTATTTCCTCTAGCAGGTCCGCCTCGCGGGCTAAATCCTTTCGCCAGGTCGGTGGCGTAACGGTCAGGGACACGTCATCGCTGGCGGTTTCTGTATTGCCGAGTGCGAGCAGAATGCGTTTGACTTCTTCTCGATCAATCGAAATCCCCAGAATCCTCTCGACCTGCGATAGTCGCATGATAACGGGCTCCGGTGACCAGGTAGTTGCGCCGGCATCGAGCCAGCCTTCATCCAGCGTCCCACCACAATGTTCCAGTACCAGTTCGCACGCTCGATTGGCGGCCCATTCAATGCCCTCAGGATCGAGTGCTCGTTCAAAGCGATATGAAGCAGGGCTGTGGAGATTGAGAGCTCGAGATGTGGCACGTGTTGCCATCGAAGAAAAGGCAGCGGATTCGATTAGGACGTCGACCGTTGAATCGCTAACTTCGCTGTCGGCACCACCCATCACTCCGGCAATGGCGACGGGCCGATTAGCGTCCGCTATCACACACATGTCTGGCGTTAGTTGGTAAGTGTGATGGTCAATCGCCTCGAACTCTTCGCCATCATGAGCCGCTCGGACAATGATCTGTTGTCCCTGAAGTTTGGCAAGATCGAAGGCGTGGAGTGGTTGCCCGCATTCCATGAGTACGTAATTGGTGATATCCACGACGTTGTTGACAGGCTTCCAGTCTTTGCTGACCGGCGCAAAAACTGTCCGGAGTTGTTCCTGCATCCACGCAGGACTCTCACCAATCGTGACACCACGGATGATGCGCCCTGTGTAACGAGGGCATAGTTCGGGCGATTCGATCGTCAGGCTGAAGTCTGTATTGACGTCTGGGCCCGTAGCTATGGGAGCCGGAGTGGGTATGGAAAGCGGTAGGTTGTAAAGTACAGCGATTTCTCGTGCGACGCCGATATGGCCGAGGCAATCAGGGCGGTTGCTTGTGACCTCGAGGTCAATGGCTAGATCATCAAAGACAGTTTCTGTGCCCTCATGGTTCAGGCCGGACATGGCAAGCCGGTTCTCCAGCTCTTCACGATCCATATCGAGAGCAACGTATTGTTTAAGCCAATTCCAGGAAACGAGCATGGTACTACTTTAGGCGATTAAATTCGGTCTGATGAAAAGGTAATAACTGACAGGAGGTGATTAAAACTGAGCAAGGAATCGAACGTCGTTTTTGTAAAACTCGCGAATATCGGTGATCCCATGCCGTCGCATACATAAGCGTTCAACGCCCAGGCCGAAAGCAAATCCGGTTACTTCTTCCGGATCGTAGCCGACCGCGGTGAGGACATTGGGGTCTACCATACCGGCACCACCAAATTCGATCCATTGACCATTCCAGTAGTAGTCGGCTTCAACGCTGGGTTCGGTGAATGGGAAGAATGAAGGGCGAAATCGAATGGTCACATCGTCGCCTAGATAGCTTGTCGCAAACAACCGCAGGACGCTTTTGAGGTCAGCCATGGTAACGTTGGTATCGATCATCAAACCTTCGATTTGATGGAACATCGGATAGTGAGTCGCATCCGCGGTATCGGGCCTGTAGACTCGTCCCAGCGAGATGATGCGAATCGGAGGCTTCGTTTTTTCCATGACACGAATTTGCACCGTACTCGTCTGGCTTCTCAATAACAAACCGACCGGATTTTTCTCACCGGAATTTGCTTCGGCTGTGGCCAGATAGAAGTTCTCTAAGGGATCCCGAGCCGGGTGGTCATCCGGGATGTTGAGTGCAACAAAGTTATGCCAGTCGTCCTCGATTTCCGGTCCATCTACGGTGGAGAATCCGAGCCGGCCCATGATGTCCTTGAGCTCTTCAATGGTCTGAGTGATGGGATGAACTCGACCAATCTTAAAACCACTCCCAGGAAGGGAAGGATCGAATTGCGAGTCGCTTTCGGTGTCGCTCCCGTCACCCTGAATGCGCGCATGTGCAACTTCAAAGGCGGATTCAATTCGGCCTTTGGTTTCATTAAATGTCTTACCTGCAACTGGCTTGTCTTGCTTTTCTACCGTCCCCATGAGCTTTTGAACGGCTTTGAGCTTTCCGTTCTTTGCTCCTAGGAATTCGATGCGAGCTTCTTCCAGTGCATCAGTACTTTCGGCAGCACCAAAATTGGTTTCTGCTTCAGAGACAAGTTGGTCGAGTTGATCGAGAAATTCCTGCAGTGCCATATTGAAGTTTCTGAAAGGAATTTGAGGGTTAAAAAAGAACAGGAGAGCAAAGTCTAGCTGACTTCCTCTCCTGAACGTCTAGTTCAATCTGCATTGTGCGAAGATTGGCGTTAGCCGGCGAGAGCAGCTTTGACGATGTCAACAACTGCTTCAAAACCTGCTGGGTCGTGAATCGCCATTTCGCTAAGTGACTTACGATCCAGTTGGATGTTAGCTTTATTCAATCCATGAATGAATTGGCTGTATCGCATGTCATGAGCTCGACAGGCAGCATTCAAACGAGTGATCCAAAGACGTCGGAAGTCTCGGGCGCGGACCTTACGGTCACGATAAGAATAAGCACCTGAACGTACTTCTGTTTCTTTGACTGTGCGGAGTAAGTTTTTACGTCCGCCTCGATTTCCCTTGGCTCGTTTGAAAAGGCGGCGTTTTGCCTTGGCACGAGCTGCACCGTATGTAGTTCTCATAGCTTTCGCTCCTTGTTACCTCGTCAGGCCTTCTCTCTTGAGAACGTTCTATGCCCACGCGGCTGGTATTGGTTGTAGTTAATTCAGATCTTAGGGAAACACTAAGAATGTGCGACTGGTGACAGCACTGTTAGTTGCTGTAACCGTTGAGTGCTTTTGCGATTTTTTTCTCATCGCAAGTAGCCTGAACTGTCGTTCCACGCAGGTTTCGCCTACGCTTATTGGAGACAGCTCCAGCCAGGTGACTTGTACCAGCACTACGGTGCTTGGCTTTGCCCTTGGCTGTCAAACGGAATCGTTTCTTGGTTCCCTTGTGGGTTTTCTGCTTTGGCATCGTCTATTTTGACTTTCTTATTAGGTGACGTAAAACATCCACGGGGAATCAAATATTTTAGACTCGTTCTTGCTCTCACAAAAGGGGGTAAATCTAATAGATGAAGCCCCAAAATAGGTTTTTTTGAGCTCGAAAAATGGTCATTTGGACAATATGGATCTCGCTAGCTTTCTACGCATCGGCAATCGCCGTTCAGTTTCTTGTTGAGGATCCTGCGAATCGACAAAAAACGTTCAAAAATCTATGGCGGTGTGGCTGTCTTTTTGCAATCGTCCATGTGATTTGTGCCTTTCACTTTGTACACCATTGGAGTCACCAGGCCGCCGTTTTACAGACGATTGAGGAAACGAAAGTCGTCACTGGCATGTCATTCGAATATGGTATCTACTTCAACTATCTATTCCTACTCGTTTGGGCTATTGACTGCACATCTGGTGCCACCCACTCTTGGTGGACTGCAATTGTTCATTGCTACATGCTACTGATTATTGTTTCTGCGACGATCATCTTCGAGTCAGGATCCATACGGTACATTTCTTTGCTTGGCCTGGCCAGTTTGATCTACTTATGGCTCCGATCACACACCAAAACGGCCCGATAGGTGACACCCACTCATTTCAGGCGGTTTTCGCGGACAATAAGAGTGGGTGGCACCAGATGTGGCACCGGATGTGCCCTTCCAGATGTGCCAGATGTGGGCGGGATTCGAGCTTCTTCGGGCGTCGATTGAGTGGGTGGCACTTATTGATTAAGCTGGGTGGATGGGAGATGGACAGAGCATAGAGCGGATTGCATATCTGACCAGCGGCGCGGCAAATATGTACTGCGGCAGTTGTTTGCACGATAACACGCTAGCCAGAGCGTGGAATCAGATGGGGGTCGATGCGCTGCTTGTCCCCACCTACACTCCGATTCGCACAGATGAAGAAGATGTCAGTGTCGATCAGGTGTTTTTTGGCGGCATCAACGTCTTTCTCCAACAGAAGATATTCTTCTTCCGCTATCTTCCAGCTTTCCTCGATCGCTTTCTCGACAAACCTTGGTTGTTGAGAATGGCTACCTCCAAAGGGCTCGAAATCAGCCCCAGAGCACTAGGAGCCCTAACGGTTTCGATGCTCAAAGGTCGCAATGGAAACCAGCGTAAAGAAGTGCGGCGTTTATGTAAGTGGCTCAGCGGTGATATCAAACCGGATGTCGTCTTACTGAGCAATCTACTCATCGGCGGCTGCATACCGGAATTGAAGCGGCTTGGACTTCCCGTCGTCGTCACGTTACAGGGAGATGACATTTTCCTGGAGGACTTAATCGAGCCCTTCAAAAGTCAGGCAATTGACATCCTCAGAGACTTAGTCTCGAACGTAGATGGTTTTCTAGTTCACAGTGAATACTATCGTGAATACATGATGGAATTGCTGCAGATACCGGCCGACCGAATTCATGTCGTACCGCTAGGCATTGAAACCAAGGATATTACTAAAGCCACCACAGATATGAATCGCCCTAGGACCATTGGTTACATGGCGCGGATGTCCCGGGAAAAAGGCCTTCATATCCTTGTCGATGCATTCATTCAACTGAAACAGCTTCCAGACACAGATGATATTCGTCTTCATTTCGCCGGATGGCGTGGAGTCACCAACCAACAGTTTGCGGAAGAACAGATTCAGAAACTGAAGGATGCAGGGCTTGATGATTGTTTCGTAGATTACGGAACAGTCGATCGCGATGGGAAGCTTGGTCTATTGCATGAATCAGATTTGCTTTGTGTCCCCACCGTTTATCAAGAACCCAAAGGGCTGTTTGCATTGGAAGCGTTGGCACACGGTGTTCCGGTTGTATTGCCGGACCATGGAGCATTTCCAGAAGTGCTTGGAGATGTCGGTGGTGGACATTTGGTTCGTCCGGATGACCCTCAAGCCTTGGCAGCTTGCTGGCATGCGATTTTGCAGGATCGTAAGGCTTTAAGTGACCTCGGCAATCGCGGGCGCGCAGCAGTACTAGAGCGTCGGGATTCTAAAACGATGGCGGCGAAAACTCTGGAAGTACTTCAATCTATACTGAGCACACCAACGAGTGATATTTCACCAAGTGATAAGACGTAAGCCTTAGCGGGGCACGACCATCGCGATCATGCGTCGGCCATGTTGCTGTGGAGTCTGCTCTACTTTGCCTAATTCTTTGAGCTCTTCAAGTACGTCATTCATGACCTTACGGCCTTCTTCGATATGAGCCATTTCACGCCCACGGAAGAGTACTGAAACCTGAACCTTGTCTTTGTGTTTCAGGAACTTCTTAGCCTGGTTGACCTTGAATTGAATATCATGCTCACCGGTTTTAGGTCGCAATCGTACTTCCTTCGTCTTGGTATGCGACGTATTACGAGAGGCTTTCTTTTTCTTCTCGTATTTATATTTCCCGTAGTCCATAATTCGGCAAACGGGAGGGCGTTCGTTAGGAGCTACTTCGACCAGGTCGAATCCTGCTTCGGAAGCAATTTCTATTGCTCGGTCAGTTTCGATAATCCCAAGCTGTTCTCCGTCATGACTAATGACTCGAATTGGTGAAATACGAATTTGGTCATTAATACGAGTACTGTCGCGGTCGATGATTGATATCCTTTTTGAATGTTGAAATAAATGTGCGGAACAGGAATACCGCTAAGCTAATTTTATATTCATCAGTGGGTAAAAGGGAAGTTCCTGCAGCAAATATCAGACGTAAAAAAGCCGGAACGCTCTATCCCACTAATTGAACATTAATATTCATTTTGGGCGCCACGCGATACAAGCCCGGCACTTCCACTGAATGTCTTGCGTACAACACGATTGTTAATCTCGTCCTCGAATTTAGCGATCGCTCCAGCCACCGACATCGCGCCTAAATCGCCATCAATTCGGTCGCGAATGCTGACTTCACCGTTTTCCATTTCTCGGCCTCCAACAATCAGCATGTAAGGGATGAGTTCGAGTTGAGCATCCCGGATTTTCGCCCCGATCTTTTCGGCGCGGTAGTCGCCACTGACTCGCATGCCGGCTTCACGTAGCTGAGCTTCAACCTGCCGACCATACTCTTCGAATTTCTGACTTACCACGACCACTCGGGCCTGCTCTGGTGCGAGCCACAGTGGAAACGCTCCGGCAAAGTGTTCAATCAACACACCGATAAATCTTTCCATTGAACCAAACGGAGCACGGTGAATCATGACAGGGCGATGAGGCTGGTTGTCAGCCCCGATGTATGACAAGTCAAAACGAATCGGTAGGTTGTAGTCTACCTGAACCGTCCCTAGTTGCCATTTTCTACCAAGACAGTCGTTCACAACAAAATCAATTTTTGGGCCATAGAATGCTGCTTCACCCTCTTCTTCGATAAACGGTTTTCCTAGCGTAGTGGCCGCCTGACGACATGCATCTTCAGCCTTATCCCAATCCTGGGGGTCACCAACGTATTTATCCGAATCTTTGTCACGCAGGCCTATGCGCACGCTGTAATCTTCCATCCCAACAGAGGCGAATACAAGTTTGACCAGCTCAAGACAACCCTTCAATTCATCCGCCAGCTGATCTTCAGTGCAGAATAGGTGGGCATCGTCCTGAGTAAATCCCCGGACTCGTGTAAGCCCGCCAATTTCACCGGATTGTTCCCAACGATAAACTGTCCCAAATTCAAAAAGTCGAATCGGCAGATCGCGGTAACTTCGTTGCTGAGAATCGTAAATTTTAACGTGGTGTGGGCAATTCATTGGCTTCAGGAGATAACCTTCGATTTCACCTTCTGCCATCGCATCGGAAAGATCACTGAAGCTGCAATTTTCATCCGCCAGCTTTTGCATATAATCACGATTAATCAGGGCGGGATACTGACTTTCCTGATAGTAGGGGAAGTGTCCCGAAGTCTTGTATAGGTCTAGCTTCCCGATGTGAGGTGTGAAGACCTGATGATATCCCTGTCGCTCCAGGCGAGTTTCAATAAATTCCTGCAGTTTTTTTCTTATGACGGAACCCTTAGGGGTCCATAGAATCAATCCCTGTCCCGACATTTCGTCAATATGATAGAGACCGAGTTGCCTGCCGAGGGTTCGATGGTCGCGACGTTTTGCCTCATCGATTTTTGTTAAATGTTCCTCTAGCCCTGCTTTGTCAAAGAATGCTGTCGCGTAGACACGCTGAAGTTGCCTGTTATCGGAATCTCCTTTCCAATAGGCCCCTGCGACACTGAGCAATTTATAGGCACCAATCGCGCCTGCAGATGGAATGTGGGGGCCACGACATAGATCAATGAATTCACCCTGTCGATAAAACGAAAGTTGACTGTGCTCTGTCAGTCCGTCACGGATATGTTCAACCTTATATTCCTGACCGAGGTCGCTGACAATATTGAGAGCTTCTTCACGGTTAGCCTCAATTCTTTCGAAAGGTTCGTCAGCTTTGATGATTTTCTTCATCTCGGCTTCGATCATTTCGAAGTCTTCATCGCTTAACTTATGGTCTAAGTCAAAGTCGTAATAAAACCCGCCGTCGATTGTCGGGCCAAATGCTAACTGTACTCCGGGAAAAATTTTCATGATAGCACGAGCCATGACATGGGCGGCTGAATGCCGCATCACCCCCAGTGCTTCGGGATCTTTCTTTGTAAAGAGTTTGAGAGCGGTTTCATTTCCATCTGGGATCAAATAATCGAGGCCTACAATCTGCCCGTCGACTTCTGCCGCCATAGCAGCCCTAGCTAAGCCGGGGCCGATGTCTTTGGCGACCTGGGCAGGTGTTACTTCGCTGTCGTACTCTTTAGTTGACCCGTCTGGGAGCGTTATCGTTACCATTGTTGTTGCATCTGTCATGGAAGGTGTGTGAATAAGACGCTCATCGCTACGAATAATGAGCTTACAATCGAAGTCTCTATTCACCTTATGGCGCTAAGTATAGTAGGCCTTTGAAGTCTGCATAAGGCGAAAATCCATAAATCTTATGCATCGATGTATACTCCATCATGTAACAGAGTATGAATGGGTAAAGAACTCCTATCGGCTATACTGAAGAGGTCAATTAATAGGTTTTATAAGGTAAGAATGGATTCATGACATTCACGTCGATCACGGTATCTGAATTAAGGTCTTTGCAGCAGTCAGGTGTACCATTGGAACTTATTGATGTTCGCACACCGGCGGAGTTCGCTGCTGTGCACGTGGAATTCGCTCAAAATCAACCACTCGATCAACTCGATGTTAATTCAATACAGAGCGCCCGTGCCAATCCCGAACAGCGGCTCTATGTGATCTGTAAAATGGGTGGCCGTAGTGCGAAGGCCTGTCAACAATTTGTGGATGCCAACATCGCTAATATTGTCAACGTGACAGGAGGGACCGATGCCTGGCTTGAAGCCGGATACGATGTGGATCGTAGTGATAGGAAAGCAATGGCGCTGGATCGCCAGGTAAGGATCGCTGCCGGTTCGTTAGTTTTAACCGGTGTCGCTGTGTCGGCTTTGGTGCAGCCAGCCTGGATTGGCTTGGTGATTGCAGGATTCATCGGCGGTGGTCTGGTGTTTTCCGGTTTGACCGATACGTGTGGTATGGGCATGCTTATCAGCAAAATGCCCTGGAACAAATAATAGGAGAAAACAAAATGAAACGCTTTAGCTTACTCGTAATATTACTGGCAGCGATGGGGTGCACTTCTCATGAAGAAACGGAAGTTCAGTCGAGCAGCGAGCCTCAGCAAAGCAGTGCTTCCAGTCCGGCCGATGCAATCAAGAATATAAAGAGTAACGTTCAGGGCACGCTGGACCAGATTAAAGCTCGGGATGAGTATCAGCAGGAGCTTGCTAAATAGCACTAAACGACTCAATTGCTCAGAACTTACGGCATGAAATGAGCTTTTCGGTTGAGGGGAGCCTACTTCCGAGCACGGGAGTTAAATAAGAGGTTGAGGATACTACCAACGGCAAGGTTGGCTGCCAGTGAGAATGGTCCAATCCACTGGAAGCTAATATTGTGAATTTCAGCTTCATCGCCAAATGCGAGGAAGACAGCGGTAAGAATCCCAACGGTAGTGGCAATCGCGACAGCAATTCGATGAGGGTTCTTAAAATACAACGCATAGATAAACAAGCCGAATATTGGAGTCGTCAATAAGTTCACCGCGCTCGCAGTGACCTCCATGATGTTTCCCTGGATAAATTCCGTCAGCACACTCCCGAGAATGACCACGACACCAACGACGACGGCGATAAATCGGGCCGTCAGTAATTGCTGTTTTTCAGATAGCTTCTCTTTACGATTTCGTTCGATGAAGTCCGTTGAAACTACAGCAGTAATCGAATTCACCCCAGAATCCAGACTCGACATTGCCGCAGCAAACATGGCTGCGATGACAAGTCCCGTGAGCCCTGGAGGAAGACCGTTGGCGATGAAATGAGGGAAGTACTGGTCCGGTTTGAGCTGTAAGCGATGAATATATTTCTCACAGGCATCAACATCTTTGTCAGACCATCCCAAAAAGTGCTTAATATCCTCTGCCTTGGGTTTGACTTTGTGGTTTTCTGTAAACGTAGTTTCAAATTTCTGAAACTCCTCCCATGTTCCGGAAGTGAGTGTCGGAATTGGGTGCTCAATCTTCTTGTAATGTGCCATTAAGGCAATGCCGACGAAACAAAGCGTAATACCAACAACAACACTGACTCCGAGCTGCCAAATAATCGCATTGCGGGCGCTATTTGCATCCTTGGTGGCCATAAAGCGTTGCACGGTAGTTTGATCACTACCAAGGGTTGCTACATACCAGATGACGCCGGTAAGAATGGATCCGAACCAAGATACACGCGTCGTAAGGTCGTCCGGAAAAATGGGCTGGTCTTCCCAGTCATCGGGCCATTCAGTTGGAATCCAGCTGAAACCGCCAAAGTCGATCGTGATAATTACCAGAACAGTGACCGCCCCTCCGTACAGCAGGATTGTTTGCATCGCGTCAGTAATCACCACGGCCTGTAGTCCACCGAGTGATGTGTAAATAATCGCGACTAATCCGATCAACGCAACAACCAGTAAGCTCCAGCTTTGATCAATATCCAGCATGGTAATCATGGCATCCCCAGCAGCCTTCAATAGGACGGCCATCCAAATCAGACGCAGAATGAGAAACATGATTCCGCCACTCAAACGAAATTCGATTCCGAGCTTTTCTTCGAGCAATTCATAGGCACTGGTAACTCGATGGTTCATATACTTCGGCAACATTAGTAACCCGAAGATGATGAAGATGAGTGGATGTCCGATCAGACCAACGAAATGAACGGGTCCTTTTCCTGCGGCTTCTCCAGGCATCCCCAGATAAGAGATCGTACTAAGCAACGTTGCAAACAAGGAAACTCCGATCAGGATGGAGCTCATATTGCCCCCACCCGTGAAGTAGTCGGATCGACTTTGCTGCTTCTTGGAGATGAAATAGCCTAGGAAGATTGTGCCAAGGATATAGAGCCCTAGAACACCGTAGTCGATAGCTCCAACTCCGCCACTTTCAGAGGCCAAAAGCAAGCTGGGTGTACAGAGGACGGTGAAGAACGCGAATGAGGATTTGCCGCCTTTACTCATTGTTCCTGCTCGTCCTTTTCTTGCTCGATGGCACCCTTTTCATAATCCCAGATCGCGTTGGAGAGTTTGCTACGAGTCATTTCCTCGCCCGTTGCAAATTCCTTGTTGATGACTTTTACGAGGTAATTCAACAACTTGTTATCAATGGTTACGCTGCGAAGCATTAGTTCCCTCCGATGGTGGCAAATTGCATCCTGCAGTATCTGACACTTTGTGAACTGCGATTCAATAGAAAGTGTGACTACTTTATGTATGTTTACATGGTACGATATTCAACACTGAAATGAAGCATGTAAACTTCCATCAAATCCGAGGTATTTCCAAGTGCGACGAAGTAAAACAATTGAGAAGCTAAAGAACAACGAACTTGTAAAGATTTGTTCGATGGGGCATTTTCTGCCCTTCTACGTCGCTCATGCCGCAGATGCAGGGTTTGACGCGATTTGGTTGGATACGGAGCATCGGGCCTGGGATGTCCGAGAGCTACAGGCGGTCTATGCTTATTGCCATCAATACGATATTGACTGCATGTTACGTCCCGCCTCGATAGATAAAGTGACTCTATATCGTCATCTGGAGGATGGTGCAGCGGGCATGTTGGTGCCTCATGTAAATGACGTTGATCGTGCCGTCTATCTACGTGACAGCCTGAAGTTTCCCCCACTTGGTGAACGAGGCATTGATGGTGTTGGACAAGACAACGGATTTCAGTTTTCAGACGCAAACGAATTTACATCTCAGGCCAATCAAAACACATTCTTGATTTGCCAGATTGAGACACCGGAAGCGGTGGCGAATGCAGAAGCAATCATTGCGACCGAAGGAGTGGACGGGGTGTTTGTCGGCCCCGGGGATCTTCAATTGAGAATCACAAAGAACAACGCGGACTTCACGTTGGAAGAGGCGATTGAAAAGGTAGCGGCTCTTTGTCAGCAATACGGAAAAGCCTGGGGATTGCCCGTTGGTGATGTGGAAACAGGAAAGAAACGTTACCAGCAGGGAGCTCGCTTACTCGCTTATGGTGGCGAATTTGTTGCTTTGGTGAATATGCTCAATGAGAATTCCCGTGGTATGGACGAGATGCTTTCCTAGCGGTTGGCTCCGATTCGCACATGCGAATACCGTGTCTATAATAGGAAGTTAAACATCACACATATTCCGCCAGCGGTTTTTTCCAAATGAAATCCCTCAGTTCTACCCTGCTCGTAATTACCCTTCTGACTTCGGCAGTACAGGCTCAGCTCGATCACCCGGCACCGATTGAAATTCCTGAAAGCGTAGCTTCCTCTGAAAAGGAGATGAAGCCTTATGCAGAAGTAGTCGAACATACCCGAAATAAAATCGAACTTGTACCAATCCCCAGCGGTAAGTTCATCATGGGCAGCCCTGATGATGAAGAAGGTCGTGGCGATGATGAAGGCCCTCAGCACGAGATTGCCATTGAGCCGTTTTGGATGGGTAAGACTGAAATAACCTGGGATGTTTACGAAGTTTGGATGTCGGACATCGATATACAAATTCGTAAAGTGTATGGCCGTGCAGCGAATGAACGAGATAAGCTTGCCGACCCGCTGACAATCTCCAAGCCGACCGCACCGTATACAGATATGACTTTTGGAATGGGGAAACGGGGCTATCCCGCGATCAGCATGACACAGCATGCGGCCCGAACCTTCTGTAAATGGCTATCAGCCAAAACGGGACGGTACTATCGGCTGCCGACAGAAGCAGAATGGGAATATGCATGTCGAGCAGGCACGACGACTCGATATAGCTGGGGTGATGACGCCTCGAAGATTGATGACTATGCCTGGTATTACGAAAACTCGAACGACAAATATCAAAAGGTAGGTAAAAAACTACCAAACCCTTGGGGGTTATTCGACATGCATGGCAATGTGGCTGAATGGGTGCTGGATCAGCATGATACCGAGTTTTATGGTAAGACGAAGTCTGGAGCACTCAATCCAGTTAATGTCCCGCTGAAATTATATCCGCGAGTTGTACGAGGCGGCAGTTGGCAGGATGATCCGGAATTACTACGTAGTGCGGCTCGGCTCGGATCGACCGAAGACTGGAAGTACCAGGATCCGCAGGAACCGCAGAGTATTTGGTATCACACCGACGCTCTTCATGTTGGGTTACGGATAGTACGACCTCTGAAATCTCCAAGTAAAGAAGCTCTGGAAGCAATCTGGGATAAGGCACTTCCACTTCAGTTTGACAAAGACAACCCTGAAGAATAAACGACCTCTTCGGCGGAGTCGGTTTATGGTATTCGTCGTTGGTGTGGTTTAAAATTCAGGCATGCAATTATTAAAAGTTAAATAGAAAGAGACAAGGAAATATACGATGAGCGAGAGTAATAACTCACGACGCGACTTCCTCAAAACCACAGGCGCCGTTGCTGCAACAAGTGGTGTTTTATCTGCAATTACTCCAGTGCACGCTGCCGTCGATGGTACGATTCAGGTTGCTTTGGTTGGCTGTGGTGGTCGCGGAACAGGTGCTGCCTCGAATGCCTTGAGCGTTCCGGAAGAGAAAATCAAACTAGTTGCCATGGGAGATGTCTTTGAACATCGCCAGAAAGCTAGCTATGAAAGTCTCGTCCGTAAATTTCCTAAGTCCGTTGATGTGCCTGATGACCGAAAGTTCTTGGGCTTTGATGCTTATAAAAAGGCCATGGATTGTCTCAATCCTGGCGATGTTGTGATCCTGACAACTCCTCCTGCTTTCCGCTGGCTCCATTTTGGTTATGCCATTGAAAAAGGCCTAAACGTATTCATGGAAAAACCCGTGACGGTCGATGGTCCCGGTTCCAAGAAGATGTTTGACCTGGCAGAAAAAGCCACCGAGAAAAATCTGAAGGTGGCTGTGGGTTTAATGTGTCGCCACTGCGACGCTCGAAATGAGCTCTTTGACCGAATTCAAAATGGTGAAATCGGTGAAGTCAACATGTTGCGAGCCTACCGTATGGCAGGACCGACCGGATATGCCGCTGTACCTCCAAAACCTGAAGGTATCTCTGATCTGATGTATCAGATTAAGAACTTCCATGGTTTCTTGTGGCTTAGCGGTGGAGCTGTGTCAGACTTTTTGATCCACAACATTGATGAAATGTGCTGGATGAAGGATGCCTGGCCGGTTTCGGCGAAGGCTTCTGGCGGACGTCATTACCGAGGTGACAACATCGATCAGAATTTCGATACCTATGCGATCGAGTACACTTTTGAAGATGGTACGAAAGCCTTTATGAACGGGCGAACGATTCCTGGATGTCATAACGAGTTTGCAAGTTATGCTCATGGCTCCAAAGGGATTGCTGTGATTTCTCAATCAGGACACGCCCCTTCCAAAGCTCGGATTTATAACGGCCATGCGATGGTCAAAGAGAATCTGGCATGGGACTGGGGTAAGCCTGAGCCGAATCCATATCAACTCGAGTGGAATCATTACATCGACGCGATTCGAAATGATCTGGAGTACAACGAAGCTCCACGAGGTACAATGGCAAGCCTAGTGACCTCGATGGGACGTCTGGCTGCTCACACTGGTCAGAACGTTACGATTGATGACATGCTTAACCATGAAGCCGACTTTGGTGATGGCATTGAAAATCTGACGCTTGATGGAGACTCCGTCTTGCAGTCGTTAGCAGATGGGAAATACCCGATTCCAATGCCAGGCCTAAATCCTGACTTCGAGTATTAAACCACTTGATAACTATATGCATAAAAGAAGCCGCTCTGGATGACAGGGCGGCTTTTTTCATTACTTATCTTCGCGAGTCAGAGAATTTCCTGAATGACTTCACCTCGACTGATTTGAATCGGCCTATTCACGGGGTCGTAGACTTCGGTGTGCGGAGGATAACCCATCAGGTGATAAACAGTAGCCAATAAATCCCGTGGCCGTACAGCACCTTCGATTGGGAAGGCTGCCTGTTTGTCGGTGACGCCATGTACTGCGCCGCCCTGCACTCCGCCGCCAGCTAAAGCGACAGAAAAGACATTTCCCCAGTGGTCTCGCCCAGCATTACCATTAAATTTTGGAGTGTGTCCAAATTCGCTGAACATAATAACCAACGTTTCGTCGAGCAGACCTCGTTGGTCCAGATCTTCGACCAATGCGCTAAACGTCTGATCCATACTCGGCATCAGGTGTTCTTTGAGAGACTGGCTGTGCTTTTTGTGGGTATCCCAGCCTCCTTGATTTTCAAACTTGCGATCGTCGACTACGCGTGTCCAGTTGATTTGAACCAACGACACTTCCGCTTCAACCAGCCTGCGTGCCAATAGGCAACTTTGAGCAAACCGCCCTTCTCCATATCGCTCGCGAGTTTGATCAGACTCTTGTGATAAATCAAAAGCCTTACGGGCGTCGCCAGAGCCTAGCAGACTGTAAGCCTTCTGAGAATGAATATTAAATGTCTGAACTGCTTCTGATTCAGCCAGAGTGTTTTGCGTCTGGTTGATCTGCGACAATAGCGATTGACGATTGTTGACTCTCAGTTGAGTTAATTCTTCAGCCAATGTCATCCCAGGCACATCAAAGCGATTTTCATTCGGGTAGCATTTGATCAACCAAGGATCGTGAGCGCGGCCAATAAACCCTGCATCCTGTCCTGGCCAGGGCTTGTTGCCGTCATTCCAAATATGTTCGGGTATGACAACAGACGAGGGCAGGCCTTTGTCTTCACGTAAGGCGCGGATTACGGCAGCTAGACTGGGATGGTCGTTAGGGGGGCCGGGTAAAGCACTTTCCCGGTTAAGAGGACTATGTTCAATGCCTGTTAGCATTTGATAACCGCTCGATGAATGAGCATTGTCATTAGTGACGACCGAACGCAGAACTGCAATCTTGTCAGTCAATTGAGCCGTCTTGGGCATCAATTCGCCGATCTGAAATCCTGGAGTTTTCGTACTGGTTGTACCAAATTCCCCGCGGATTTCCTCAGGTGCATCGGGTTTGGGATCCCAGCTCTCATGCTGGGGAAGTCCCCCGACTAAGCCAAAGACAATAATAGATTTGGCCTTCCCGAATCCTGAAATGTTGGATGTTGTGGCGGGATTGGCTAACGCTCGATTTCGTAGCAAATTTGACAGTGATAGACCGCCGAGGCCAATGCCACCTACGCGCAAGGCTTCACGCCGGGTTAGCCCGTCGCAAAGTTTGGCTCCGTGGTCTTGAATTGATAACATAATGGTCTCTTACACAGTGTGTTCCAATACTGTCTATAGTAACAGAAAAACGAAGTGCTACTCATCGGTTTATATCGGCAAGCAGCTCGGTGGAAGACAGTCTATGTAAAGAGGTCGAGTGGCTTAAATGATTTGCCTAGAGCGTCAGCTTCCCAGCCCATCCATTGTAGAATCGAAGCATAGACTTGTCGGAAATCAAATTGATGCTTCAAGTCACCTTGCTGCAAATCAGTTAGTGAAGGATGTTTGCCGATCAACCCGGGTAAGATGCGTTCACCCGCCAGAAACATAGGCCCAGCAGCTCCGTGGTCGGTGCCTTTAGAAGCATTTTCTGCCAGACGGCGGCCAAACTCACTGAAGACCATCGTGGTCACACGTTGGCCCTGATGGCGTTGTTTCAAATCAGCAACAAAGGCCGCTAACGCCGAACTTAACTTGCCCAATAGGCTCTCGTGAGCTCCGGCTTGTTGGGCATGGGTATCAAATCCATCTAGTGTTACATAATAAACTCGAGTCTTAAGCGGGCTATCAATCAGCTTGGCGATTGTTTGTAGCTTTTGAGCTAGAAGATGTTGCGGATAAGTAGCACCATCGTTATCTCGGGTTTTGGATGCGGCCGAACGTAGCAGTTGCTCACTTGTCTTTAATGCGGAGGCTGTGGAGGACTGTAGAAAACCGAGCAATGCGTTGGAGTCATCGTCAGATTTGGTCGTTTGTACGACGCTAGTAATTTGTTCCTGATTGGCCTGTAGCTTGAATTGCTCGAGCGATCGGATGGAAATGGAACGCGGGTCCGTCGCTGTTAAGGCGAGAGGTTGTTTTTCTGACCCGAGATGAAGAATCGGGGTGTCATTGTCGGTTCGGGTTAAATGTTGATTCACACTTGCGCCGATCCAGCCTTCATCTCGCACTGCGTCCTTACGACGGCAGGTATGCCAAATGTCCATCGATTCGAAATGTGAGCGATTAGGGTTCGGATAGCCTACACCCTGAATAATGGATAACTGGTTTTGTTCAAGCAACGTGCTAAGGCCGGTTGCAACGGGATGAAATCCTAGATTCTGTTTAATACCTAAGACCTGATCTTTACCAACTGCCAAACTGGGACGATTCTCCTGATAGACAGGATGGTCGAATGGGATGATTGTATTGAGCCCGTCATTCCCTCCACTAAGCTGCAGGACAACCAGCACGTTTTCGGTGGTTGACTGTTGTGCGCCCATCAGGAATGAAGGCAATGTTGCTATGTTGGCTCCGACGGACATTACAGTGCCGGAAGCAGCTGAGCGGAGCATCATCGAACGTCGCGATAGGGATTGTGTTTTGGCCATAGGGTTAACTCAGTTGAAATTGAGGAAGCGTCGCTAACTGATGGAGGAGATTCGAAAACGATTCGTCTGACGGTGCCGCTTGATGGGCAGACAGAATCTGTTGTTTAACTCGACTACCTAAAGGAACGGCGAACAATAGCTGTTCGAAGTGGTCGAATGCCTGTTGCATCGTGTGGACATCTCTAGAGGCTAATAGTCCCGAAAGGTCCTCTCCTCCAAACGTCGTATTTGGGTTGGTGAGCAAGGAATGAATTAGATTTGATCGTCCCAGGAGAGTTGAAGAGTTGATCCAGATGCGGCCACCTTCCCAGCCCTTGACATTGGGAGGATAGAAAACAGCCTGTCCCACTTCGCCCAATGTGCGATGGAGATCCGGTAGCTTTGTATTTATATCAAGCGATCGCATTAGCCCGATTGCCATTTCTACCGGGGACTTAATTTTGCGTGCGTAACTATGTTCGGAAAAGAACAGATTACTATGCAGGATTCGTTCGATCGTCCTCAGAATTTCGAAGCCGTCTTCCTCCAGTTGTTTGGCAAGTGGTTCGATCAGTTTGTCATCGGCAAGAGGTTCGTCCATGACCAGATATTGTACGAGTTTACGCGCGATAAACTTTGGCGCCGATTTTTGAGCGATGACATGAGTGACAGCTTCCTCACCAGAGAAAGCTTTGGACGCTCCAAGGAACGACTTTTCATTGAAGTCGTGCTGGTACCGATTGAATCGATAGGCTCGATTACGAACTTCCCATCCGGTAAAGCACCGAGATAATTCCCGGATGTCTGCTTCGGTGTAGTTTCCTTCACCCAGACAGAATAACTCCATTAATTCCCGAGCAAAGTTCTCATTGGGATGCGTCTTGCGATTGGTGGCTGAATCAAGATATAGCAACATTGCCGGGTCTTTGGATATACCCTGTGCTAAGTCATGGAAGTTGCCGAGTGAATGCTGTCGCAACATGGAATTCTGTTGTTGCATCATGAAGGCATCTGCGACTTTTTCGGCACTGGTGGCAAAGTGCCCATGCCAAAACAGCGTGAGTTTTTCACGGAGTTGATCGGTAGACTTGAGCATGCGGTAAAGCCAGCCGGAGGAGAGATTGGCAGGGTCACTGCTCGCAACGAGCGACCGAGTCATGGCTTGCATATCGCGTTGAAATGCCTCGGGTTCACCGCTCTCGTGGACCAAACCGTGGACGGTCTCAGACAATCCGGAGGCGATTGAATTTGATAATTCCGTACTGGTTAAACCAAAGCCAGCTCGACGAAAGAGATGTGCGACCTTGTGCGTATTCCAGGGATTAGCGTTAGTGGGCCTAAATGCCTCCCAAGCCCATTGAGGATCCACATATGGCTTCACAGCATTCACTCCACGTTGAAGGACATATCGAAAGTGAATGTGAGCTCAGAGTCAGTGTGTTCGAGCTTTATTTCGAGCATTTTTAGTAATTCGGTGGCTCGGAGCACTAATGCAACTTCGTCTGCTGCCTGTTGACGTGTGGAGCCATTATTGAGCATGTTCTGGGTAATTATAAATTCTTTGTTTTTCTCGAGTATGGGTTTTAACGCAGAACCATAAAGTTGGAACTGTGAATTGACAGTAGAACCGTTGGCCCTACTGGACTTTGCGACTTTTGGATTTTGCAGGCTCGAGGCCAATGATTTGGTACTGGCTAAAATGAATAACTCGTCTGTCATAATTAGCGTTGGTGTGAAATTGTATTCGATGGAGACCGGCTGATTAGGCTCCGGCTTTACAAAGGCAGTGGTGAGAATGACATTGTCATCTTTCCTTTGGATATCGATGTCCAACTGCTTGCCACCCTCCATACCACTAACCAGATTCAAGAAGCCAACAGAATTAATGAACTGTCGTCGTAGTTCAGGCTTAATAACCTCTGGATCTCTTAAATTTGCCACTATGGCGAAGCCGGGAATCTTTATATCCGGAACGGGCGTACCGTCTTCGAAGTCAGTGTCGGCTACAACAATCTGGATGCCAGGTTCCAGAGCGGCAAGGATATCTTCACCTAAGTCTTTGCCGCCTAGAAAGTTTGATAGCTGAGAATCGGCCTGAGCAATTCCCTCATTGACTTCGGGTGTATATAGTTCGGGGCCTAAGAGATACCACGGCGCCAAATCACGGTACATGGAGATCGATGAGATTGTTCCCTTGGGTTGGAGTAGAGGTGGCGCCACTCCTTTACCGTCTGCCCCAAAGTAATACTGTCGACGCTCAGGAATCCATGCATGATCGTGGGCAGTTCGAAAGGCGAATCGGAGTTGTTCTTTATTAAAATCGAGCGTTGCGGTGATGTACTGCGTGTGTTTCAGCTGATTGGTAATGCCGCCCAGAAGTAGTTCCGCCAGCATGTTTTCTTTCATAGATTCATCGAGTTGATCCATCCCTCCGGTTTGAGCGGCAAGCTTGGCGTCGGCCCAGAACCAAACGGAATGGTCATTCGGCTTGGTCGACTCGGTGGCTTGTTGAAATGTCGGATTGTCGGCCAGCGTTTTGATTGGTGGTTCGTCAAGTAAGGCATCTAACGTGAATCTCCCGAGGTCCCGGGAATTTGTCATCACAAATGTGCCTTTGTAGAGAGCGAAACGAAGGTCGTCGATTTGGTAGCCTGTAATAGTATCCCGATAGAGCCCCTTGTTGATTGACTTCCCGCCGAGCGCGACGATTGGTTCGATCGTCTTAAACAAGATGTCAAATACCTTGGTTAATGTCTCTTCCTCTCCCTGAATTATGAGGCTGACTCCGTTTGTCGGTGGGTCGTAGGCCAGAACAATTCCTTTCGATGTGAGTTGAGTAATCGCTTCGTTCCATTCAACTCCGATTGAAGCTTTGATTTGAGCCCTAATGGCATTTAATTGGGCGGCCTGTTGTTCCGGCAAAGCGTCGTTATAGACTCCGACTTCCTCGGCCGCCTGAACGAGTGGGTGAGCCAGAATGTCGTCGACAATCTGGCCGGCGTGATTGATCTTGAACGCCGCTGCTGTGGTCGCAGGTAGGAGACGGTCGAGATCGTGTTCCGCGTGCACAAAGCCTGCTGTGAGACAGGTGATGAATAGAATGCTAATTCGAACAAACATTAGAAACGGGCTTTCTAAAGAAGGTTTAAGGCTAGGTCTTAGTTTAAACCTTGTTTTATCTTAACCGATACTTGTGTTTTTGAAATATGCTGGACTTTCTTGGGTCGCGAACCCAAACGGCAGGTCGAGATCGTCGTCGGCAAAATCATAAGTGATTACTGCTTCATCGTCGACGGTAAACGATACCAGTGATTGATCGATGGAGACGAGTAGCTTGATCTCTTCGCCGATAAACATCACATGGTCTCTCGAACGTAACACTTGGAGATGACCGCTGATCACTTCCCCGATAAGCATGGATTTACTTCCAGCCTTCACTCCGGCTAACTTGAAATTCTCTTCGTCCACATAGTCAAAGATAATAAAGCCATTGGCGAGATCATCCTCTGTATTGGTGACTGTAGTCAGATAGGTTTCGATTTGTCGTGGGCCAACAAAAGGTTCATCGAGTATATGAACCGAAAAACCGTGTGGATCCGGTTGGACCTCTAGATGACCACTGTGCTCGTGCCAAATGTCACCAGCGAGATGAGTATTAGTGGCAGCGGCGTCCGGCAGGGAGTTGGGATCTAAAACGCTAAGGGTATGATATGCTCGATCAAAGTACGGAGAGTATGCTCCGATGGCCCCATAGTTTAGCGGTTCTGAGAATTCGTAGCTTGTGATTCTGGAACCATTTGCAAGGACAGCGATTTGGTTATCCCGAACTTGTAATTTCAGATTTAGATTTGAATTCAGATTCAGACGCCGGCGTGTCTGCTTTAAGATACGCTGCTCTCCGTTAACCACTTCCCCGACATGCCAGTACGTATTTACGGGGTAGAAGATCGAATTGACGATCGTACCAACGAGTGTTGAGGACTGAGTGGATCGCACGACCCGATTAATGCCGACGAATTTATAGTTGAGTTGATCTCGATAATCAAAGATGACAGACTCTTCAGCGAAATCTGCCCGACTGGAGCTTTGAGACTGCATGAGGAGGTCAAAATCTTCCGGGAGCAACTCATTGAGGAATAGCATATTAAAGTTAGTTACATTCTCATAACCGCCCAATGGAAGCGGGTACTGGTTTTCTTGGAAGAACTCCTTGCCCTGAATATGAAATCCGAGATCATTCATCACGATGTCAGATTCCAGGTGGCCAAACTTCGTTAGCTGGGCGGTTGCTGGATAGTCGACACCTGGTGCGAGCGGTAGTGATTTGGAGACCTGAGTTCCGTTTGGATATAGGAGTTCATAATCAACGGTCGTTGGCCCCCAATGATGCGCAGCGGAACGGTAGATAAGTTGGTCGTCTTCAATTCGTACCGTCCCCTGCGCTGCCGAGGCAGACATTAACTTTACGTCAGGAGGTAGATTCATCAGGTAATTGAGGGTAACGTTCTGATGGACTGGGATTTTGTGGTAATCGTTTAAGGCCACTGCAGGCTGATTAATATTATCCAGCCTGAGATCGCCAAAAATCGAGCCGCGGCGGTGGCCTTTCAGTCCGATGTTTCCGGACGTGACAGGTTGGGCAAATTGACGAGAAATATATTCCGAGTCGTTAATGAGCAACTGGACTTGTTTTCCATTCACGACAAGTTTGAGATGATACTGAGGATCGCCGGGTGTATTTATGCGTCGAGAATTCCAAATGAACGTCCGGCCGTTCCTTACCTCGGCGATGACAGCCCTCTTCTTCTTTGCAAGTATACCTGCGAATTTGTAGTTTCGTTCATCCTGATAGTCGAACACAACCTGTCCGCCAAAGTTTTTGTGTGGTGTGCTGGGAGGGGCAATGACGGTTGTGGTCATTGTGAATTTATCGGGTGGTAGTCCAATCTCTAAAAGTTCTAGCCCTGTGAGGCGATGAAGACTTCCGACTGGAGAGTCAATTGACGAGTGGTTGCCACTTAGTAATTCGAATGAATCAAGTTCCGTCTCGTCTAAATCGAATTCGATGGGAAAAGCTGAAGTGACAGTAATATCGACATGGCCGGTAACTGCTCTGCCTAATTGATCCACGACTTCGTATTCAATGATTTCCTGGCCAAAGACATCCGAAGCTGCTTCGAAATGAAGCTGATTGTCGATGATAGAAACCTGGCCCAGAGTGTAGTCAGTTTGATTCAGTTGAAGAGCAGCCTCAATATCGTAGGCAATGGCGTCATTGGCTAGCACATCGATGATTTCCGAGACACCTTGTGTCACTTTCAAGTTATCCGCCACAGTCTCAGAAAGTGGAAAGTAATCTCGAATGGCGATGTCCTGAAATCGAGTTGGTCGTGGCAGTAGTGTGCCAAGACCTATCGGATTCTCATGATTGAGAGCTCGATAGGTGTGAGAGACTTTTGAGGAACCGTTGGATAGTAATTCAACCGTAGAGTGATCAACATTCAGTCTTAAATCGTAGGTTGCATCCAGCTCCATGGATTCGTAAAGGCGGTCATATATTTTTTGCTTCCCATGATGTTTAGCACCGATTATCCATAGATTGCGTCTGGCATCGAAGCCAGCAAATTTGAAGTTATTGGCATTTTGGTAGTCGAAAACCAGGATTCCGGTAGTCTTGAGAGCTTTGTGAGATAGGCGCTTGCAGCCAGTGTCTTCAAGATCGATGGCTGCAGAGACAGAGGCGTTTAGGCTATAGCGATTGAAATCCAATGATTCCATGTCTAGCAAGGCGATTCTTGCCTGACGTCGGTTACGGACGGGCTCTGTCTCACCGATGTCAATCGGAGTTTGTTCAAAGGCGATGGCGACTTCAGGAGTGATTGGGTCAGTGAATAGGTTACAGACACCTCCGCTGGAGGCTAGAAGCCGCCGGTCTTCTAAACGCTCACCACCCCGTAAGCGCGTATTCATGTCAGATCTTAATCGCTTACGCATTCGAATTACCTAAAAAACCGCTGCGAATTGTAAGCTATGTCGCTTTCGTTCTCCAAGCCCACATCCTCCAACGAATTCCAGATTCTTAATCCGGTGCCACCCACTTTTGGAGTTGGCAGTTTGGGGGAAATAGACAAGGGTATGGCGAGGCCAATGAGTGGGTGTCACCTATTTGAGTTATTCGTGGAGACGTTGCCAGTGAATGGTGATCGTGTAATGGTCGGTTTTGATTTCCGTTTTTCGCTCAAACTGGTTGGGTTTAAAGCTGAGGGTAAAAACCACGGGGTCCCCAATGGGATCGTCACTAAAAGTATCATCATCCCAAACCTGGATCTTACCAGTGCCGATCACAGGCAGTAACTCATCTAACTCTTCCAGATCCCACGAAGCCACAAGACCATCATCTGCTTCGTTTACCTCAAACAACTCGTCACCATCGATCGAACTAATGACAAAATATAAATCAGGCAATGCTTCGTCACCGAGTGCCAAGGCCGAGCCCTTCTCGACTTCCAACTCTACCGAATTGATTTGCAAGGCAACTTGTGCTTGTGGATGTTCGATGTCTTCGTAGTGACGTTTCCGAACCAGATCGAGCACTTCGGACTCTAAAGTCCCTCCATCGTCCGCCGGCGACTGCTGATAAATCGTCGATATATACTCTTGAAGCTGGCGGCTCATACCATGCCTCACCAGTTTCCCCAGAATGAATCCCATTCGACACGAATGAACAACCGCATGTTTCATGTCGACGCCGCTGACATCGGACCGGTACTTAATATTATGTTTGGTAACGATCAACGAATCTCGGCTTTCCAGATTTACGATCTCATCAGTCAAGCCAACTCGTTCAGCAAGATCATGAAATGGGCTACTGACCTTCGGCAGGATTAACTGCTGTGCCCGACGCCAAGACCTCGTCAGGTCAATCGCAGTATCATCATTGACGCCATTAATCTGGGCCCAAAAGTCCGGAACGCGATCGTTGTCTGGAGTAATACAAACGATATCCTTGATTTGTTGCTGATTGACAGGTGGACAGTAGATCGGCAACGGAACTTCGTTCCCCTCAGGATCTTCCATCACCAAATACAAGTGAGGAGTTGATAAGCAAACGACTAGATCGATGGGCCTTGAGAGTTTTGAAGCTGCTAACAAGCCGACGTTACCACCATGACTATGCCCAATAATGGCAATACGATCTTCAGCCGTCGTAAATTCCTCAATTTCCTTAGCTAGATTTTCAGCAGCATCCAATCGCGATTGGTGCTTGTTTTGTCCACTCCAGACAAAATGATGAATCGTCGTGCCTTTGCCTGCAGCTCGCTTCAACTCGGAAGCAAAACTTACCTTTTCATCGACTATCAGTGGCCACGTTTCATTTCCGGCAAAGCTTCCATGTACCAAGAATATTTTAACTGGGCCTTTCAGACGGGAAAGCTTTAGTGGAAATTCGTTGCCTATGCTGATCGACTCAAAGCCAATCATAGCTACTAGCATCCAACAGAGAGGCCATACTCGCGTTGCTACACTCATTAAAACTTCCCTAAAAAAACCTTCTGCAACGTAACTTTCCATGCTTAAGAGTAAGGCATGTTTACGATCATTTGAACTTTCGATAGTGTAACGATTGTTAAGAATAGTTTATGCAACACTTTGTAGAACAATGCGAGTTCGAATTACCCTTCTGAATCCCAAAGTTGATGATAAACCTCCGAAATCCCCTTTACTTCTTGTTGAATCGAAAATTGTTCCTTTACCCGACGTTGACAATCATTTGCCATTAGTCGGATTGATTCTGGATTACCCATTAATGTTTCCAGATGCTGTTGGAACATGTTAGTGTCATCGACGGGAAAGATATATCCGTTAGCTCCGGGTTCAATCATCGCCGCATAGGCTCCAGTATTTGCCGCGATTACCGGCGCTCCGGTTGCCATCGCCTCGAGCGGAGTGAGCCCGAATCCCTCATATCGTGAAGGTGCTACTACAAAGCTCATGGCATTGTAGACGGCGGGGATGTGATCGAATGAGACTTCGCCCAGCCAAATAATTCTATCCTCAAGCTTGGCGGCTTTTACCTTGGCTTGAAGATCGTCGCTGAATTTTTTAAACCTGTCTGTGACCTTGCCAACCAGTACGGCTCCAAAGTCGGGGTACTTTGGTAGTAGTTTAATCATGGCTTCGACAAAATAGTCGACACCTTTTTCCGGACGTACTCTGCCAAACTGGCCAATGGCATATTTAAATGGCAAATCTAGTCGTTGTAATGCATCTTCTCGCGAAGTTGCGGCAGTGAATTTCTGTATGTCGACGCCGTGATGAACAACAGTAGAGGCATTTACTAGAAACGACGCGGCTTTATCACTGGTTGCAATCACTCGATCCATTTTACTGATCAGCCATCGAGGCCAGGCGGAGTGGCGTCGAATGGCGGCTGAAGTAAAAACGATACGGATGGGACAGCGAAGTACATGTTTGAAAAATAACGCCCACTGCATTTCGATGTTTCGACGAACGTGAAAGATATGAAACGGTTTATCAGAGGGGCGTTGTTTAATCAGCTTATATAATTTGAAAGCTGTAAAGTGTTCAAAACCGTCGATCGGTAAACTTGACCAGACCTCGAGGTTGAACTCGCGGCGTTGATGATGGACAAGGTTACGGATTGTCGCGCTAACGCCAGTCATTCGACGATGTAAATCGGTTACGATAACCTGAGCCGGAGTTAAGGACATTAATCACTTTCTTTTTGTAATAAACGATGATTACTAGGGCCCTGTGAGCGGCTAATTGAAGCCCATCAATGCTTAAATCAGGGTTTTGAGGATTAGTAAATCTAACTTACTTTTCCTCGACGCTGCTATCTCACTCCTGCAAGTTTCTATTCATATACATTCCTAAGTAGATTCAGGAATTGATTTGATAAGGCGCGCATAATACTAGACTATCTGAGCCCTGGGCCGGAATACCAGCAACAAAGTTTGAGCTGCCGTAATGACATGGCCGTTGTGAATCGGGATTGCGATTCCATCTTTGAAAACGTTATTCTATTCGTGATTGTTATGGTCGCTCCCCTCCCGTAGACAGTGCTAAACTTTGGCTCAACGGATATACCCTACCACTATTATTCTGTGATTTTTGAATCGTGATAGTTTCTTATAAACACAAGTTTATATTTGTTCATCTAGGTCGAACGGGTGGACGTAGCCTGACTGAAAGCCTAATACCGCATTGTGATGCGGATGACATCATCACCCCTGTTGGTAATCATCCGGGACAAAATCATCATGGCTGGCATCGACATGAGTCAGCGGTGAGTATCAGAGATCGTCTAGGAAGAGAGTTTTTTGAAGAATGTTATGTATTTACGGTGGATAGAAACCCGTGGGATAAAGTCTTATCGAATTACTGGGCTTACAAAGGTTATTCTCACGGTAAAGGTGGAAAGACCGAACAGATATCGATTTTTGAGCGTCTTTGGCGAGCCATTAGCGGATACCCCTGGTCTTTTGATACATGGCTGAAATATCGAGCGTTAAAAAGTAAATTGCCAGGTTCTAATGTACGGTTTCCCGTTTCATTTAATAAGTTTGCAGACGGTGAAGGGGAAATTATTGTCGACAAAATTTTCCGATTTGAAGAATTCCAAGAAAGTGTGAAAGAGCTTTCAATGAAATTGGGATTTCAAGTTGATTGGCGGCAATCTCAGGGAACAGGCACTCGTAAAAACAGAGAAAGTTACAGGACTCAGTATTCGCCGTATGGTACCCAATTGGTGGCGGATGTATTTAGTAAAGAGATTGAATTGCTCGGTTACACCTTTTGAGTGTTGGATTAGGAAATATGATTCCGCTTTAATGTGCAATGGTCCAGTCGAGAATCTGATAGGTACATTCGTTGGCTAGAATACAATATCGTCCGGAGATCGACGGACTCAGAGCGGTAGCCGTTCTAGCCGTCATGCTATTCCATCTGGACATTGGATTGTCCGGTGGGTTCATCGGTGTGGATGTCTTCTTTGTCATCTCCGGGTTTCTTATTACCTCGATCATCATCGCTGATCTGAAAACAGGCTCGTTTAGCTTGAAGACTTTTTGGATGAAGCGACTTCGCCGCTTAGTACCGGCAAGTTTCGTGATGCTTATTGGCACATTACTTGGAGGCTGGTTTCTTTTCCTCCCGGCGGAGTTCATAAGCGTAGCCCAAGCTCAACTGGCACAAGTTGTGCTATTTGCCAATTACCACTTTGCCTACCGCATCGATTATTTTGATCCCATTGCAGGATTGAATCCTCTATTACATTCATGGTCATTGGCTGTTGAAGAGCACTTCTATTTGTTGCTTCCAATAATTCTTTTGGTGTTGTTCAGACGTGGCATGCGGTCGATCTGGTTAAGCTTGTCGGCTCTACTGGTTATTTCGCTGGTGTACAGTATTTGGCAAGTTGGTGATAAACCTGAGTTAGCGTTTTACCTGCTTCCATCCAGAGCATGGGAACTGTTAATCGGATGTTGTTTAGCCAACTCCTCTGGTTCAATCTCAGATAGCAGCAAATTGTATCGGTTAAGGTCATTAATCAGTTATGTGTCGGCGGTGGCACTGTTTTTCTGCTTTTGGAGTTATGACCATTCAACGGCGTTCCCCGGCCTTAATGCAGTGATTCCATGCCTCGCAACCGCGGGCCTTATCTATGGAACTCAGTCAACTAATCTCATCGCGAGGTTCTTGAAGTTACGGGTGATGGTGGGAATCGGGCTTATTTCGTACTCGCTTTATTTGTGGCATTGGCCGGTCATTGTCTTCACAAAGCTAACATATGCTTCGGAATTCACCCCATTACTTTCCTGCGTATTGTTTTTTGTTTGTTTTCTATTAGCATTTCTCTCCTGGCGGTTTGTCGAGCAGCCGTTTCGAAAGTGCATTTGGCTAAGTACCCCAAAGTCATTCTTATTGGCTATGGTGACCCTTGGGACAACTCTGATATTGATTTCATTAGTAATTATGCAGATGGATGGTTTGCCGGGCAGATATGAAAAGTCTCTTCGGCCGATGGTTTTTGCAAAGGTCTCAGAACGATTTCAAATTGGTTCCGCCAGTGAAATCCGTCGTTCGGGATTGCCGAAGATTGGCCTTTCGTCCGGAGAACCTCGATTTTTGTTGTGGGGAGATTCCCATACAGCAGCAATTTCGGAGATGGTGCATGAGGCTTCAGAGAGTTTAGGGCTCACTGGCTACATAGCATCCCGCAATGCAACTCCACCGCTCTTACAAAAAGGAGAGAACGGAGGTTCCGATCAACAAGAATGGAACGATGCTGTTTTCCAGGTGATACAGCAGCAGAAAATTAAAAACGTTATTATCGTCGCAAGTTGGCGTGATACCTTGACTGTACGATTGGGAAAAGAGCCCAAATATCAACCCGAGACCTTCCAACAAGCTTTGCACTACTCAATAGACCAGCTGTCAGATTTAGGTATCAATGTATGGGTGATGGAACAAATTCCGACACAACAAATGGACATAAGCAGGGTATTAATTAATGCCAAGCAGCAGGCTCTGCCCATACCATTCGGCATAACGAAACAGCAATATGATGAGAACCAAAAAACCGCCCATCTCGCATTCGAGCGTTACCTGGACCATCCCAACGTCAGCATATTGAATGTCGCTCCTTTTTGCTTCGTGGACGGAAAGTCAGTTATTGGCAATCGATCGGAAACATACTATGCCGATCAAAATCATCTGAGTAAAGCTGGTGCGGAAACTATAGTGCAACCAGTACTGCTTCCGGTTTTGAAAAAAATCAAAACACAGATGGTTCCAGAGGGGTCGACTAAAACACATTAAATCGAATGGCGGTCATCGAAGTGCTGAGATATTACTAGTGGTTTCATCATCAAGACTCACATAACTCTAGTAATCGTATTTCTGAATTTCCTGTCGATTATTGACAACAATGATTTCCTTCGAATCCATCGAAAATAAGACAGAGTACATGGGTAACGCAATTTGCTCACTATCAGTAAATACTCCAATCACTTCAATTTGTTTCTGCTCTTCTCCAGATGCAGTAGCCCAAATCTTAATCTGCCGATCCTCACCTGATGTCACCAGATGACTTCCATCAGGTGATATATCCAGCCCGTAGACAGGAGCTTTGTGTTCGACTTGAAAGAGTACTTGGGGGGTCGAATCTAGATTCCACATTCGAGCCTTATGGTCGCGACTGGCACTGGCTAATTGAGTTCCATCAGAGTTAAACACGAGTTTTGTAATAACGCCCTGATGGGCAGAAGGATTTAGCGAGACCAATTCCAATAGTGGTTTGTTTTCAGTAGGTGAAAGACGCCATACTTTGATGTCTCCATTCCAATTACCCGCTGCAATGTGCGATTGGTCATGTGAAATTGCAATGGACGATAAAGGTCGTTCCGATCCCTGAAGTGTGGCCAGAACTTCACCACTGGTTAGATCCCATAATCGTAGTACTCCGCCATGGTCACCAGACACAGCGAGATTGTGAGTTGGTAATACTGCAACAGCGTGTACATCGCCGCTAGGATTACTCAGACGATGTAGTGTTTGTTGTTGATCCAAATCCAAGATGGCAATGGTACCACCCTCGTTTGCTGTAATCAGATGAGAGCCGTTTGGTGATAGATTGAGAGCTGTAAATCGAGAGTTGGCTGAGATATTGCTTGTGCGATACGCTAAGTTTCTCTCAAACAGGTGATGCACTTGAGCAAAAAAACGATCACCGCCTGGTGCCATTTCAGGTGCCATGACTACGCGGCGACCATCGAGCGACTTGGCCAATAGTTGCGTCAAGCCTTCGTCCGGCGGTAGCGGGAAACTGACATCTTTGTAAATAAGTCTTGGGTCCAACTCTTCCTGAACCGGTATGCCATTAGTTCGCCACTGCCGAACAGCTTCTTCCACCACGTCTTGTGGCTCATCCAGCATCACAACAACGGAAGCGTAATTGTAATAATAGCTTGGATCATCTTTATAGTTGTTCGCTAAGGCCAGCTCGAGATTTTTCTTGGCGGCTTTGAGGTCATAGCGTAAATACAAAGCCTGATCGGCTTCGAGGCACTTTGTTCCCAAACGCTGTGGGTAAAGTTCGATTAGCACATTGGCTGCTGGATTAGGAGCCGCCATGGCAGATACGTACGCCGTCGATTGGTCAACGAAGGTCAACTCATACCAGGCGCCTCCGGCAAACGCCAGCGAGACGACGATAAGGATTCGATATTTTTGGAACAGATCCATCTTCCTTACAGGCCCTTTTGAACTTTTTTATCGCGCACTTTCCATATGAAAGAGTCGAAGTAGAAATGGGTCATCCCAAACCCGGCCACCAGAATCTCGGCATAAATACCCTGCCACATGGCATCGGTCATCCCGAGACTTTTGAGCGACTCAATGGTTCTATCCACTTCGGAAATCCGAAAGACCCCAAAGCCAAATACTTCGATAGGTTCAAGCAATACCAATTGGAATAAGGCGGCATAAACAACACTGATAGCGACGAAAGCCCAGACTCGTTTCGAAGCTACCATGTATCGAACTAATTTGAATCCAAAACCTTCTGCTGGAATGTCAGAGGGCAGATCGGTCTCTGCTTTCCTGCGGAGGTACCAATAAACAATGATTATATATTGAAGTCCGTGCATGATGCGATGAGCAATCCCCCAGACCAATACCGAGGAGGCATGCCACGCACAAAAGTACCAGAGAAAATAGCTCGACCCAATGAACACATATTTGATGGGATTGATTTTTTGTCCCTGACGGACACTCTGAATAAGTTGAAGTAAGTAAACAACTCCATAACTAATCGTGATGCCCCAACTCACGGACTGGATCATTTGTACGGTTGAGGTATCTGGAAGGAGCCCCATGGAAGCAAACTGCGCAATCCAGATCGTGCTAAATAAAGGTGAGGTAATCAACATGTTCCCAAAGAAGATCCAGTGGAATCCGAGGTCAAATCTCCCACTTCGTTTAGTGCCAGTGCCTGATTTGAAATCATAGATTCGGCTGAAACCATGCTGTTGCATGATACTGTGCTGGTGATCCCAGAGAACGTTTACCATGAAGAGGGTCAATGGTACATAAATAGCTCCCAAGATGGTCAGTGTGAAAATAATGACTGGCCCGATGATTAGCCGTTCTTTCCATCGCGACAGGTCTTCTTTAAACCCATAAGTACGGAGCCAAGTCGCGAAGTGATGGGGAATCGTGATCCAGAGACTGATGGACACCAGCGCGACTGCAGGAAGCCACATTTGGCAACTGACTGCGAATAAGACGGCGATATAAGGCAGCCCCAAGAACCAAATCGTATCTCCACGACGGTCTAAAATATATCCGGGCTGAAACGTAGCTGATTTCACGATAGTGACTTGTGCGACTTCCTTGATTAAACCTGATAAGGTTGCATGTATTATTGCTGATGTTTTGCAATGATGGCTTCAAATTCACCCACTAACTCAGGGTGTTTACTGGCAAGATTATTTTGTTCGCCCAAATCCTTTTTCAAGTTATACAGCTCCACTGCCGCCTTGTCATTAAGACGCACGGCTTTCCACTCGCCTCGGCGGACAGCAAATTTTTGCCCTGCTCGCCAGAACAAATATTCGTGTTGGTCCTGAGGCTTTCCTAACAGTGTTGGCAGATAGGAGATCCCATCCGTGTCGGTGGGTGGTTTGATATTGGCCAGTTCGCAGGCAGTCGGCAGGAAATCCCAAAAGGCAGACGGATGATTCGAAGTAGTACCTGGCTGAATGACGCCCGGCCATCGCGCAATCATGGGTACTCTGATTCCACCATCATAAAGATCGCGTTTGAAACCTCGTAAGTTTCCGTTGGAATTAAAGAACTCCATCTTATGCCCACCTTCCTGATGTGGCCCATTATCTGAGGTGAAGATCACTAATGTCCGACGATCAATGTTGAGTTCCTGCAGGAGCTTCATCATCTCACCGATATCACTGTCTAGTCGAGAGATCATCGCAGCAAATCCGCGTTCCGGAGCGGGCCAGTCCTTACTGGCATAGGCACCGTAATCTGGTACTTCCTGACCATTACCAGTTGCCCGGCCTCCTTCGTTATTTGTGTGAGGGATCGTGTAGTGAGCTTGCAAGAAAAACGGTTCGTGAGCATTTTCACGAATAAAAGACAATGCCTTTTCATGCATTACATCATGCGAATAAGTGACTCGTTCAGTGGATACATTTTTCTTCGGGCCTTCGACGTTCCCAGTGAGTGGGAACTTGGTTTCGTTTTCCCATAAATACTCGGGATAAAAGTTATGAGCGCGACTCTGATCTAAATAGCCGAACCAATAATCAAAGCCCTGTTTAGACGGTACTCCCGTTGTTTGAGGAGTCCCGAGTGCCCACTTTCCGACGCCCCCTGTTACATACCCTTTTTGTTTGAGTAGTGTGGTGACCGTTTGAGTATTGGCAGGAAAGTAATACTGTGTATTACCATGGATGGGCGTATTACCGCTGTGTTTACCTGTGAGTAACACCAGGCGGGATGGACGACAGACAGTGTGACCGGCATAGTGGTCGGTAAATCGCATGCCTTCTTTTGCGAGTTTATCGATGTACGGAGTGGTAATGGTTTGTTGTCCATAACAACCAAGATCACCATACCCCAGGTCGTCGACCATCACGTAAATAATGTTGGTCAATTCGGTTGCAGATGCGAGTGTTGTACTTAGAGCCAGAATAACTATGGCAAGTAATGAGGAGCGTTGGGGCATATAGAGGTTCCTGATCCTTTGAGCTGCAGGTGACGAGTATCATTGATTATAACGCCCTCAATGAAAAGTGGGCACTCGTGATTTAGAGACGATAGCTTTACCTAATTCATGTCGAATGCAGGATTTCAATTTTTATTGATTGCATGTCAATACCGTTAAGCCTTTCCCAGCTTGCCGTTGATCAATGATTAAATGGTTTTTCTTAAACATTGTATAAGGACGAATACAGCATTCGTTGGTAGATTGAGTTTTTACTTTCCTCCATCCGGAAGTGATTGGGAGGAGTTTTTGAAAGATCTTGGATGCCAATACTCGTTACAGGCGGAACCGGTTTTGTCGGTAATAACGTGATACGTTTGCTTCTTGAAAGAGGGCATCAAGTCCGTGCACTCGTTCGGGGCACAACACCACAGCTAGCTTTTGAAGGTTTGAATGTCGAATTGGTGGAAGGTGACATCTGCGACGCTGAGAGTGTGTCGCTAGCGTGTGAAGGTGCGGAAGCAGTAATCCATATTGCAGCGATGGTGAAAATCGGATGGTCGCAACTTGTTCGTCAGCGTCAGGTGAATGTTGGCGGTACCGTCAATGTTGCGAAGGCAGCGCATGATAAAGATATCCGAATGGTCTATGTTTCGAGCGTGGATGCTTTGGGGATTGGGACGGCGGAACAGCCGGCTAACGAAGAGACACCCAAAATAGGAAAAATACCATGTTCCTATGTCGTGAGTAAAATGGAGGCAGAGGCGGCACTGCAAGAAGTGATTCATGATGGACTAGATGCGGTTATCGTGAATCCAGGATTCATGTTAGGGCCGTTTGATTGGAAACCCTCCTCAGGGAGAATGCTGGTCGAAGTGATCAACAAACAGCCACTGATTGCTCCGAGTGGCGGAATGACCCTTTGTCACATCTTAGATGTGGCAGATGGAATTCTTGCTGCATTGGAACGGGGTGAAGCCGGCCGTAACTATATTCTGGGCGGTACAACAATTTCCTACTTTGATGCCTGGTGTTTGTTTGCTGAAGTCGCTGGCACTCGTCCACCTAAGCGAAAAATGGGTCCAGCCATTCGCGCGATTGCGGGCTTTGTGGGAGATATCTTTGGGAAAATCAGCCGTCGTGAGCCCGATATCAATTCTGCTGCGATCCAAATGGGATCATTATTCCATTACTACGACAGTACACGGGCCATTGACGAGCTGGGTTACTCGATAACCGATAGTCGAAAGACGATTGAAGATGCGTGGACATGGTTTCAAGAACACGGTTATCTGAAAGACTGAGTCACAATCTTAACCGCCGTGAACGATAGCCACGACTGGGCAAGGGGGCTTTTCAAAAGGCATGAGCGATTGAAAGCCGTTAAGATAGGACTGAAGCTTCATTATAGAGAGATGTATCGATGCGTTTAAAATATCTTGCCTTCCTGATAACCGCTTTTTTGTTTTCTGAATTGCCGACGCTTTCCGCTGCTCGGGGAATCCATGCCTTACAGTTGCAACGGGCTTACCCGGCACTCATTGGGCGGGAGACCAATAATATTGTCGAACTCAAAGTGACGGCTGAAGAAGAGGGCCATGCAATCAAGTCGCTTCAGTTTGATTTCAAAGGGACGGATGAACTCCATGACATCGGTTCTATGACACTGTTTCTGGGAGGCCCTGAAGGACAGCTGACTACAGAATGGAGTGTGGGAACAGCCAATACGCCAGCCGATCGCTTAATCTTTTCTCGCCGTATTACACTTAAAAAGGGAGACAATTGGTTTTGGCTTTCTTGCAAACTAAAGTCCACCGCGAGCCTGCTTCACCACATAGATGTTGAATGTAGTCAGATCGAAACGACCGCAGGACTCATCAAACCTGAGGACAAAATGCCTGGGCGAAAGATTAGGATTGGATATGCACTGTGCCAGCAAGGTCAGGGTGGAACTCACACGTACCGTATCCCTGCTGTGACACGAGCTAAGGATGGATCACTGCTTGCCTTTTATGACATGCGTCATAATCGAACAAAAGACTTACAGGAAGATATTGATATCGGCCTCAGTAAAAGTACAGACGGAGGGCAGACATGGAGTGAGCCTCGACCGATTATGGATCGTGGTGAGTGGGGAGGCCTTCCTCAGGACCAGAATGGTATTAGTGACCCAGGCGTCATTGTTGACCCCAAGACGGGCAAGATTTTTGTCTGGGCGGTTTGGATGTATGGAAAGCCAGGAAAACACCAATGGAATGGTGATGGAAGTGAGGCTGGATATGAAATCGGAAAGGCCGCACAGATGTTGCTAGCCGTCTCCAAAGACCACGGTGAAACCTGGTCCGAACCGCAAAATGTCACGCGAGATCTAAAGAAGGAAGAATGGGTGTTGTTTGCACCCGCCCCACAGAATGGAATTACGCTTGCTAAAGATGGTACTTTGGTAATGCCGGTCCAGGGACGAAATGCAGCAGGGGCTCCATTTTCCACGATCATGTCGAGTAAGAATCATGGGCGTAGCTGGAAAGTCGGTAACCCAACAGGTGAGATATCCAGTGAATGTCAGGCTGTTGAGTTGCTAGATGGTTCTGTGATGCTTAATATGCGTTCCAGCCGAGATAAGGCTCACATGCATCGAGCGGTGATGGTAACCAAAGATCTTGGGAAAACCTGGACACCTCATCCGACTCATCACAGGGAGCTGATCGAGCCGGTTTGTAACGGGAGTACGATTCGGATCACGTACATACAAGACGGACAGGAAGCAACGGCTTTGCTATTCGCGAATCCAAATTCTCAGCAGCGGCGGGAAAAGCATACGATCAAGGTCAGCTTTGATGACGGTATGACCTGGCCTGAATCTCACCATCATCTGCTCGACGAATTCACAGGGTTTGGATATCCAAGCCTGGTACAGATCGACGAGGAGCATGTTGGAATTGTCTTTGAAGGTAGCCGCAGCCATATCATGTTTATGAAATTCACGATCGCTGAATTGGTGGCAGGCAATAGCCGGTAGCGACTAGACCCGGAGAGTTCGTGAGTTACTGCTGCTTTAGCCAGGCCTTGTAATCGTCGATTAGTGTCTGTGGAGCATTGGCATCCGGTGCGAAGCGATTTTTAAAGTCTTCGACCAAGGCGGTTTCGATGCCAATCGCACGCCACCAGTTCGCGTTACTGAAATCTGTATCAAGCAGCAAAGCTCCCTGGAAATTGACATTGGTTAGTTTGGCCCCCTGAAATACAGTCGCTTCGAGATTTGCATAATCAAATTCCGCGTCAGTCAGATTGGCATTCGTAAAGTTGGCCATCATGCAGTGACTCTCTGACAGATCTGCTCCAGAGAAGTCGGCGTGATTGGCAGTGACTTGTTCCAGACTTGCCTGAAAGAAACTGGTTAGCTCTAGCTTGGCGTTGTTCAAGTTACATCGCAAAAGTGAGACTTCATTCAGGCTGGCTCCCGTCAACTCAGCTTCTTGCAGATCAGATGCATCAAGGATGCTGTGATCCAGTGTGGCTCCAGCTAGTTTCGTACCAATTAGCAGTGATTCACTCAGGTTAGCGTGTGTCAGATCAACAATATCGAGTTGTCTACCGGACAGCTTGACTCCTTTGAGATTGGCTCCGGCCCACTTAGTGTTGTTCGCTTCCAGTAAACGAAGTACGGCTTCGGTTCGTTGACTTCGATCCGCGTCATCATGATGAATGAGCCAGAAGTCGGCTTCTACGGATGGAACGGGGCGAAGAATGACTTGTGATAGGATGATTCCCGAAATGGCCACGATTAGGCTGAGTAGTACTATCGGCAATCGTCCTACTGGACGGTTCGAATTCATCTTATTCAATCGTGATGGCTCCAAGTGAAGTATGGGTATCCCATATTTTAGCGAGTTCAAGCCAAGGAAACTTCACGGTTTACTCGTGCCCACCCTATAATTGACAAAGTAAATTTTTGCACATAGATTTTCGAGGCTAATTGATAAAGGCTATTCATGAAACTCATTAAACCAGCACTTTTGGTTATTGTTTTGTCTATCTTGGGAACGTCCACCGGTTGGGCTCAAAATCAGAAAAAGCAGGTGTTACCTGATGGAGTTAAGCTAATTCAGGACATTGAGTACGCTAAGCACGATGGTGTAGGGTTGAAGCTCGATCTATATGTCCCGAAAGAGATCAAGGGTAGTGTGCCTGTGATTGTATTTGTGCATGGGGGAGGCTGGAAGAACGGCAGTAAGTCCTCAGGTAAGCGGGGGGCTTGGATTGTACCTCACGGTTTTGCCATCGCCAGTATTAGCTATCGTCTAACAGACGTGGGCCAGTGGCCGGATCAGATCAACGATTGCTATGCAGCAGTTCGTTGGGTGCGAAAACACGCAAGTGAATATGGGCTCGATGGAGAACGCATTGGTTGTTGGGGAACGTCTGCAGGTGCTCATCTAGCTGCTTTGGTTGGAACGCGGCCTTACCCTGGCAAAGAGACGACCTCAAGTCGAGTGCAGGCTACGGCTGATTGGTTTGGCCCATCTGAGTTATTGACGATGCCACCTAATAATGTAGGCAACGGCCGGACGGAAGAAGATGTTGCTAGTAGTAACGGAGCGAAGTTGTTGGGAGCGACGGTGAAGGATGTGCCTAAGTTGGCGAAAGATGCGAGTGCATTAGACAATGTGTCAGAAGACGACTCACCATTTTTGATCATGCATGGTACGGCGGATCCGGGTGTTCCCATTAGCCAAAGCGAAAAATTACATGCGGCTCTTACCAAAGCAGGAGTTCCTTCCACATTTGTAGCACTGGAAGGGGCAAAGCACGGAGGTAAGGAATTTATCTCACCCGAATCCAACAAAGTGTTTTTGGAGTTCTTCACGAAGAATCTGAAGTCAGTGAAGTAATGGAAAAACCGGACCCTAAGTTATGGAGTCCCTGGTGTTTCCACTGCAAGAAACATGTCGTCAAGGCAGATTGGACTCCTGTGCAGTGCATGTTGCGTTGGAGCAAGAAGTGCACCGAATGTGGACGGCGTAGCTCAGCTCCGAGCGTTTTATTTCGTAATATTCTTTTGTTACCTTTGTGTCTATTGGTTGGGTCATATTTGTCGTTATGGATTAAGCAACAGGGGACTGAGTTTGGTCTTTATCCAATCGCAGATGCGATCGCTCCCGGGTTGGCTGCGTTAGTAACGATTGTCTATGTCGTTCCATCCTGGCTGGGCTGGATTAAGTACTGCAAGCAGGTAAACGTGTAGACATCTAGACATTTAGCCAGCTAAACAATTAGACAATTAGCAGGTTGGGGTTTCAGGATAACTTATTTGGACCTAGACCTAGTGGCGCATGAAAAAACTCTGAAGCGAATTACCACCACTTCAGAGTTCTTGGTTTTAAGGTAGTGGGCGATATTGGATTCGAACCAACGACCTCCACGATGTCAACGTGGCGCTCTAACCAACTGAGCTAACCGCCCCAATCGTCCGTTTATATTACCACGCCTAAGTTAGGTCGTGAAGTGGCCCGTCTCCGCAGTAATTAGCATTACCGAAGGCTTCAACCCGATGGCCAAAAGCATGAGCAAATGCCATTAATAGTCGGTTATGTGGCACTCGGCCATACTGCAGACTTCGACCCATTTTGAAGCGAAGACCACCGCCAATTAGGACAAATGGAATGTCGTTTAGCGTATGCGAATTACCTTTTCCTAGCTCATTCGTCCAGACAATGGTTGTATTGTCCAGCATCGATCCCGTGCCATCTGGTTCCGGTGTTTCAGCTAGCCGTTTGGCCATATAGGCGATCTCTTCACAATACCAGCGATTGATTTTGACCAGTTTCTCCTGAGATTCCTTATCACTATCCGGTTCGTGCGACAAACCGTGATGTCCTTCGTTGATGCCCAGCCAGGTCATTTTGGCCTGACCGACACTACGCGTATATTGCAGCGAACCCACTCTGGCCATGTCGTTTTGCATACTATTAACCAGCATATCGATTTGCATACGGCTCAAGTCCGGCATGTTCTCATTGGCATTCTTTACGCCGGCCTTTTGAACAGGCGCCGGAATGTCAAGCTGGTGTTCGGCGTCACGCTTGATTCGAGCTTCCATGTCACGAATGAACTGTTCGTGTTGCTCTAACAGCTTACGATCTTCCTTGCCAACTAATGCCCGAGCGCGACGCAAGTCATTCCGAACTCGGTCCAGTACGCTTTCCACGCTTTTACGATCTTCGACTTTGCCATAAAGCTTGTTGAACATCACATACGGGTCATCAATCGGCGCCACAGGTTGGTTGGAACCAGAGTAAACCATACGTGTCCACGGATCCGCACGATCAGGAACGACGACTCCAAATTCCAAAGAACCAAACCGCGTCTGGGTTTTCGGATTGTTCTGGAGGAAGTTTTTGATCTCTTGGTCCACCGATAAACCACTCGCCCAACCTGCTGGCGTATGACTACCGCCTTGAATATTACCCGGCAGTAGTTCGATTCCTGTCAGCAAACAGCTCATACCACGCATATGACTGTCACCGTCCCCTTTGATCTGGTCACAGATTCCTTTCAAGACCAGCATTTGATCCTGGTAGGGTTGGAGCGATTCCATAATACGCTTCAGCTTGAAGTCGGCTCCTACTTCATTCGGCCAAAAGTCATTTGGGATCGTCCCGTTAGGGCTAAACACAACAATCATCCGTTGCTTGACCGTGACTTCACTCGCTCCGGAAAACGCAGGTAAGCCCATCAATAGAGGCAGACTGGCAGCTGAAAATCCCATGTCCTGTATGAATTGACGACGATGTTGCATGGTCATACTTATGGTTCCTGTGCGGGTTCAAACAAGACAGCCTCACGAACTAGATTCGTGAGTAATCGCTGAATATTAAACTCGGAAGATTGAAATTGTGTTATTAATTTGGATCGCAATGAATCACCATAGGCGTTAATCGGCTGTTTCATCGCCTGATGGAATATATGATCCACAAACGCACCATGAGCCTGGGGGCTGCTGGCAATCAAGTCAGCCAGACCGGCGACGCCGTTCAATTCGAACGTTTTCCCATCTACTGTATTATAGTTGGCTACGGCATTAATGACTTTACCAACTTCCTGATTCCGATATCGGCCAATCGCGTCATAGTTCTCAAGACTGAATCCCAAAGGATTAATGATGTTATGACAACCGGCACACGCGGTGGGCTCTGTTAACATGCTGACCTTCTCGCGAATCGTTAGCCCCTCCGGAAACTCAGCACTGCCTAATTCAGTTGCCTGCGGCGGCTCCTTGAGTGTACGTCCGAGTAAGCGTCGTGTAATGAAGACACCTCGATGAATCGGAGAACTATTATCCCGATAAGCCAGCATGGACAACATGTATGGGTGTGTCAAAAGCCCATGACTGGAATGATCGCCCAGCGACACCGGCACAAAATCAGGTCCGTTCACGCCCTCGATACCATAATAGGTGGCTAGGTTCTGATTAAACGGGATCTGTTTTGCATGGAAAAACTGTCGAAAATCCGAGGCCTCACTCCAAATCACATCGCTCAGAAACTGGCGTAAGGAAACTCGTAGATCAGCCTTCACGCTTTCGTTGAATTGAGCGTATTGCTCCTCGTCTTTCGAGAACTCACCTTTCTCATTAATTTGCAACCAATGCAGTAGAAAGTAGTCGATTTTTGAGCGAGCTCGGCTGTTGCTCAGCATTCGCTTAATCTGCTGTTCGACTTTGATGGGATCGAGCAAATCACCACGGTCAGCCGCATTACGTAATGCTGTGTCAGGCACGGAGTCCCATAAGGCGAGTGCTAGCCGACTGGCGATCAGATAGCTATCCACTCCGTTTGCTTCCGTCGCATCGGGGTTGCGATTGAGTTCTGGATATAAAAACACTGGCGACTTGAGTGTCGAGATGATGACCCTTTTGACCGAATCGGTAACATCTAACTCGTCATCAAAAAAACTGTCTACATAAAGTGATTTATGTTCATCAGTCAGCGGCCGACGGAATGCATACTGAATAAAGTCATGACAAAACGACTTGATCTTCTCGGTTCGGTCCGCTGCTTTGCTATTCGTACGGGCCATCTGATCTAACAATGGCAGTACTCGTCCGGCGACTTCGATCGCAGCATTGGTAGTTGCTTCATCCCATTCAGCACTGATGGCCGTACCACGTTCATAGCCGCTGGCGCTGTCATCTGGAGGAAAGGGGGTTTGAACGAGAATGCTATCGCCGATTAAGGTCGGTGAAAAATTTCGTTTGGGAATGATCTGTCGAGTTCCTCCCGGAGGGACCCAGGAGAGGGTCATTGAGGCGGCCGGATCTTTGAAACGAAATGTTTCTAATCTAAAGAAATAAGCCTCGCCTCCTTGCAGGAAGACTGTGGCCTTGTGTTCGGCATCACGTTCGTTGGTGGCTACGTACTTATCAATCAATCGGTCTTCTCGGTTATTGACGTAGAGTCGAATACTATTCGGACTCTGCACAATGAACTCATAAACTCCACTTTCCTCGGCAATAATCGAGCCCTCCCACTTTATCGAGAACTCCTCTTTCTTGGTGAGTTTGTCATAGGGAAGTGCCTGATCGAAGTCATAGTCGATGGAATTGACAATGGCTTCCCCAACCCGATCTCTGAAATTACGTCCGTTATAGTATTGAGCTTTGATACCTCGCAGTTCATCGAGCTCCGGCCTGCCTAGAAAATTCCGGAAGATATCACGAATAGTTTGAACATACTGTCGGTTTGTGAGCCGCGCGAGTTCAATGCGAGGTGGTTTCTGGCTCGCACGTGCTTCCGGTGTATAGAACGTTTCGAAGATGTACCGTCCAACGGCCACGGCATCATCGCCTCGACATGTCTTTGGCTTGTCTTCCGGCATGGTTTCGTCAATTACCTGAATGAGCTCGGGTAGTCGTTTGTTGCCGTAAAGTGGGTTTTCATTGAATCCAACCACGCCCTCGCCCTGAATTCCATGGCAATGAGCGCATTGCTTCAGGTAAATACGTTTTCCTAACTCATCCTGAGTTCCTCTTTTTTTCGGCGCAGCCCATAGAGGACTCACGATGATCGCAGCCAATAAAACCTGAAGGCCAAGATGGTTCAATGTCAATTTATGTAGCATCGGATAGATTATTTAACGTTCCAGTTTTCATCAAAGAAATTGGCATCCTTGGGGATTCCGGGGAATCGGTAAATGGAGTCGTTCGGCTTAGGCTTGTTGACTACGTCAACGATTGCCCAGTCCGGAAGCATGGGAACCTGTCGTGCATTATTTAAATAAGCATATTCGCGGTAAGTGAATCCGCTGTTAATCACAATGTACTTTTCCGGATTAAGGGGATTGGGATAAATAAGGATCGGTGCATGGCTTTTGGCGTCGAAAACTGTTTCGCCGATGGACACTCCCTGCGCTGACCAATTCAGTGGTAGTCGGGCTAGGATCTCACCAATGACTTTGTTGGACGAGAAGTCACCCCAAAGAACCAAATTATGATTCGCGATATCAGCTTCTGAAATTTCGGTGTCGGCTTTTACACGTGCATGTCCGCGAAAGTGCTGACGCCAGTGTTTGATTGCTCGTGCCTGTTCGCTTGCAGTCCAGTTACCAATGGCTTCATTGATAGGTTTACCGGTCGGTGTCACCATCAGGAAACTGCTTAGGAAGGCATCATCGATTGGACCCTGTAAGCCATGTTGTTTTTGTAACCCGTCCTGAGTAAGAGGGCCGGCGTGCCACTTGCCATCGGCGAGATGAATTTCAAATTGCCAGCTGCGATCGGACTTAGCTTTGGGGGCCGCGATCGTCTGCTTGTTAATTTCGATGGAGACTTCCTGCATACCGCTGAATGGCGCCAATCCAGCTCCCATATCAAATTTCAAGCCGGTGACATCGGTGGCAGTGATTTCAATCTGGTTGCCTCTAATTTCAGCCTTTACGCGAGCGGGCTCCCAGTGTTCAGCCATACCGGTGATCGTGAGCCAATACTGACGATTGTATTTCAATGTGTGAGTGACTTTGTTGACGGTCAACGGAAGCTTGTCATTTCCCACTCGTGCCAGACTGGCCATTTTGCTCTCAATGATCTTCTGAGAATCAGGGTGAATTCGATGTCCGGTTTTGGGTCCGATAATGTGAACCAGGTCAATTCCTTCTTTCGCTAATGCTGCTTCCATGACATCGGCGGCTTGTTTTTGGATGTCGTTTTCACCGCTGTAGGCGATCAAAGGAACATGGACCAAGTTAACTGCGTTGTCATCGGTGTCGTACCAGCGCCATAGTTTTTCTTCCCACCAGTATGGGTTCAGTGTTTCTTTTTGGAATGACTTTAGGAACTCGGGCGTTTCTGAGAATCCGGCACCTGGGTTTGCAGCAAACCAACGATCGGCATACAGCTGTGCAAATTGCCAACAACCGGCTCCTCCCATGGAGAATCCACGGACACTGACGAGGTCATTGTCAATGCGGTAATTCGCTTTCACATGCTCGAGTGCTTCCAGCACATCAATTTCGCCGGCGAATTTGAAGGCATTGCTATATCGTCCGTATGGGTGAAGCACGATCGTATTTTGAGGGGCATAGTAACCGACCACTTTGGATTGCTTATCAATGAAGTTTGTTTCACTGAGTGTTTCGCCTCGGCCGTGGAACCAAATGTCGAGCCGCACTGACGAGTCACCTCCTGCTCGATAATTAGACGGAATGACTAATCCGTAAGGCTGAGCCGAACCATCCAGTTCGCTGCGGAATCCTCGAACTACTAAACCTGTTTGGCTTAACCAGGGAGCTTCGCCATTAAGCAACTGATGAGCTCTCGTTTTGCCGTTGGCCAGAGCGGTGTGTGCTTTGGCAATGTCCTTGTCACTAAAGAACTCCTGATGCTCCAGATTATCCTTTACTGCCCGGTGGTAGATTTCCACATCCGGCAAGTAGAGCAAACCAAAATCAGATTCACTGGATTTGATCTGGCCCATCAAGTCGGCAAGTTCAGCAAGGCCTCTCTTGAGCAGAGTGCGATCTTCTTCTGAAACCTGAACACCAACGCGAGGGACTTGTCGAACAGCGTCCGGATTGTTATCTCCTTCTCCGTCTGCAAGGGTTACGTTACTGAGCAAAGAGATGGCAACGAGCAAAAGGGGATGTAATTTCATAGTGTTTAATCCAAGGACAACGGGCTTTATGAGTTTGGAATGACCAGCCAGTTGTTATGAGGGTTTGAAATAAATTGGAAGAGTCCTATTTTACACAACTTTTCCGGGATTCATGATGTGGAAGGGGTCCAGAGCTTGCTTGATTTGACGCATAGTGTTGACTGCATTTCCATGTTCCTGTTCTAACGCATGACGCTTCCCTAATCCGATACCATGTTCACCGGTACATGTTCCGCCAGCAGCCAAAGCCATGCCAATCAGTTGCTGATGGTACGTCGTGACCTCTTCTAGTTCAGTAGGGCTGTCGGGGTCGAGTGGAAAGACGACGTGAAAATTTCCATCGCCAACATGGCCGAATACAGGTGCCGGCAAGGATGCTTCTTTGACGATTTCCTTGGCCTTTAAAAAACAACGGGCCAATTGAGAAATTGGCACACAAACATCTGTGACATAGCCAACGGCATTTTCTCTCAAGGCCATGACAGCATGGAATGAGTCATACCTTGCCTGCCATAGCCGATCGCGTTGCTGTTGGTCGACTGCCCATTGAAATTCGTCACCACCATGACGTGATGAAATTTCTTTAGCTCGTGTTGTTTGCTCAGTGACATGATTAGGGGAACCGTGGAATTCAAAAAAGATGGTAGGCTTGGGAGCGTTGTTCAGACCACTGTATTGATTGACGGCCTCGATCTGGACATCATCTAATAATTCGATTCGAGCGACAGGAATTCCGCTGGCAAGAATTTCCAATACAGCCTCGACGGCACTTTCAATCGTCTCAAACGGGCAGATTGCCGAAGACACTTGCTCCGGTTGAGGATAGAGATTTACTGTGACTTCTGTAATAACGCCGAGTGTTCCTTCACTGCCAACCATCAAGTGAGTCAGATCGTAACCGGCCGACGACTTGCGAGCCCGTCCGCCCGTTTTTATGATTTCCCCATCGGCGAGCACGACGGTCAGAGCTAGTGTATTGTCTCGCATGGTTCCGTATCGGACGGCCGAACTGCCGGAGGCACGAGTGGCTGCCATCCCACCAATGGAGGCATCTGCTCCAGGGTCCACGGTAAACAACAGCCCGGTTGATTGTTCCTGTAAAGCTGCATTGAGTTGATAGCGAGTGACGCCTGCCTGCACGGTGGCATCCGCATCGGCGACGTTGATTGCAAGCACCTGATTCATTTGCGTCAGATCAATTGAAACACCACCGTATAGAGCAACGACGCCGCCTTCGACGGCCGTTCCTGTACCAAAGGGGATGACTGGCACGCGATGCTGGTTACAGAGACGAACGATTTCAGATACTTCCTGCGTACTCTTAGGAAAAGTAACAGCCTGGGGTGCTTGAGAGGAATGTCGGGAAACATCATGCCCATGGTCGTCGAGGATATCCTGATCCAGACTCAGTCGGTCACCAAGCAACTGCCGTAAAGCAGGCAGGATAATTTCAATGTCGTTATAAGAATGTTGCGTACTCATGTTTCCACTCGTCTTACAAATCTTCGAGTCGAACTCGTTCCCAGATGTCTGGCACGAATTGGCGCCAGGATTGATTCGCTTCCACCTCAAAAGGTAACCGTTCAAAGAAGTTGTCATAAATAAGAATGGCAACACCCCGGTCTCCCATGGATTCCGCATTGATCATCCGGGCGTACTGAATTTCTTGTAACAGATTCGCTTCAGTTTCATATTCGAGTAGCCATTCCAGCACGGAACGAGCGGGCTGGTATCGGCCATGGGATTGAAAGGTGAGTGCAAGCTGTAAAGTCGGCTCAGTAATGCTTTCGTATTTGTCGGCAACTTTATTTAGTTCCTGGATAGCATGTTCGGTTTCATCAAATCCTAGGTGGCGGTGCACCACTGCCAATTCACCTCGTAAATCGAACGGCTCAAGTTCTTTGACTAATAGATCGCGTCGTGCCCAGTTTTCAAGCCAACCGACTCTCCTTGCTCCATTTGCAAAGAACGCCAGAGGTAAGGACTGAATGTGCTGACCATATAACTGCTGGTATTGCTGGACATCGAGTTCCAGATCTGGCAGCACGATGTCTTGCGTAATTAGCTCATCAACAATTGCTCCTGCAATCAATTGATGACCGTGCAATGTTGGATGCACGTGGTCGACATACATTTCGTAGCCAGGGATATTTCTGACACTGGAACTTTCCATTACCGCTCGGGCATCCACTATTGGGACCTTATGCTTTCTTGCTAAGTTCCGTTGGATGTTGTCCATCTCTTCGGTCAGTCGCAGCGGACAGAGATCGGTATCTTTGGCGATTAAGTAATGCTTTTTGGCTGTGTCAGGTTCACCGATTTGCTCGTAGGCCCGGGCCATACGGTAATGTAACAAAGCAAATTGATCGGTAATTTTCAGGCAACTTTGATAGTGTTTCAGTGCCTGGCGAGGTTGGTTGGCTAATAGAGTTGCTTGCTCAAACAAATCTAAGAACCGCTGCTGTGCTTCTGGAGCGACCTTCTCGTTGAACTCTGATTTAAAGGGGGGGCAATCTCGTAGATTTGAACCAAGGCAGACTAGTACGATGGCGACATTAGCTTGTTGGCATTGTTGAATCATTGCTTCTAATGATGATTCGTATTGAGCAGTAATAGAGGCTACCCATTCTGGATCCCAATTATAAGAAGCGTATCCACTTTCCGAGTCGAGACGCGCCGTGACGTTGTCAGGTAGTGCATCCTGCGATGAGTCCTTAAAGGACTCCACGTCCTGACCGATCATCGATCGTAACCACACAACCAGACGCAGAGACTCCAAGGCACTGCGTACTTCTGCCTGAGAACTTTGCTTCTCAAAGGTGCGATTTTCTAAGAACTCATTATGTCCGGTGGCAATGACGATGAGATCCGGATCGTACTCCAGCACTTCCCGATTGATATGCGTCAATCGAAAGCTGGCATAAGAAAGTCCTCCGCAATTAATTGATTCATACGTTGTCTTTTTGCTACGTTGATTCAGCTCGATCTCAACCCACTTAGCAAACGCAGAATCAACAGCGTAAGGACGGCCACGGACGGTGGATCCACCCAAGAAGAACATGCGGTAAGTATCATCCGCTTTGGAGGCAGCGAATGATTGATCTCCAAAGTATAAGGCCCTGTTACGGGTAGTACTGTAGTTGGCTCCGTCGGCTCCCAAGGAAAAAAGCGGTTGATGACCAGAAAAACCCGAGGAGGTATCGACTACTTCGGTTGGATTGGCAATATCGAACAGGCGGAAGATGATTTCCAAAGTCACGAAAGGTAGCAATCCGACGCTGATGGCCAGCAGTGGGAAGATGATCTTCTTCTTGCTCGGAGCGGATCGTATCATGACCATTCTGCCTTATTGGTTTAGCCAAATGCTTTGGCGACTGCCGCTTTCACTTTGGCGAGTCCTTCCGTGGCAACGGTCATCGCATCCTGTTTCCAGTATTCAGGATTGAACAACTCAAGCGATAACATACCTCGGCATCCAGCTTGATAGACCATTTGTAGAATCTTAGACACGGGCGCAACACCATCTCCGACATGGACTCGGTCCTTATCGGCAATCGTCTTACGAGGTGGCTCTGCGGGATAGTCATTCACGTGGAAACAGTGAATGTGTTGTCCGTTGAGCATTTTAAGTCCTTCGAAGGAAGACCCACCTTTGTATATGTGATAAATATCTGGCAGGATACAGGCATCGGGGTGTCCGGCTTCTGCTGCTACGAAGGCGAGTTCGCCTAAGCGACTAAGCGTTTTGGAGAATCCCCATAATTCGAGCTGCGGAGTAATTCCTGCATTTCGTCCAACTTCGCACAAATCGTAATAGCGACTAGCAGCAGCAAAGAGATCAAAGTTTTCAATATCCGTGGCTCCTACTGGTGGAGCGGCGATTCTTATTCCTCCCATCTCCTTTAACAATGCCATGTCCTTTTTGGCGGTTTCAAGTCCAGCAGCACGTTCCTTATCGTCATTCACAATCCAACGAGCGAAACCGATGGCGCTTACAACCTGCACATTATTGTCGGCAAGTTTTTTTCCTAGATCTTTAATGCTGCCTCCGCTTTCCTGATAGGCTTGAATGTCACGAATCCAAGGTTCGATTCCTTCGTAACCAGCTTTGATAACCAGGTCTACTTGTTTTTCGAGAGTGAGTTTTTGTCCGCGGACACAACTTGTGTTAAAGCAGTAGCCAAAGGGCTTCTCGATTTTCTCAGCAGTTGAAACAGTCGTCGCCTGTAACGTTCCAGCAGTCGCAAGTGAAGCGGCGGAAGCCTGTATGAGCTGTCGTCGGTTGAGATTCATGGTATTGTTTCCGATTGTTGGATCTACCGAATGTTTTGTCTAATAGTTGCGTGAGTTACTTGGGTTGTATCCACGATTCAAGATCTGCCGGCTCGAGGACTCCCCAGTAAAGTCTGAAGTCCGCCATTTTTCCCTGCAGGCCATTGGTTGCACCATAGTCATCGACCAGAGAGCCTCCGTCCAGACCTAGAGTAAAGCCATCGGCCGGAGCACTTTGTAAAAAGGCTGCTTTGACGTCTGTTTTTATTCTCTTTCCGTCGACGTAGAAACCGAGTTTCGCATTTCGATCCAAAACAGCAACGACATGTGTCCAGGCGTTGAGTTTGATGGCGGGGCCAACGGCGGTAAAGAGCTGGCCCTGAGCCCGCACGGAGAATTGGATCTTTCCGTCGTTGAGTCGCATTGTATAGCCCATCGCTTCGCCACCCTGTGCGGCAATTACACCGTCATCAGTCGTAGGGTGAATGAACCCTCCCAGGGTGATTGGCTTATAGGAGGGATTGAATTTGTTCGTACTTGGGTTTAAGAAGATGTGCTGCTTACCATCGGTGATGACGGCCGCTCCATGTGGAGATCGTTCCGTTTTGTCAAAGTCACCAAATCGGAAGCGTCGTACCAATTGCTTTGGTTGCTGCTTAGCTCGCTCCGCTCCGAAATTAACGACCGATCCATCATCCTTGTAGTACTCCTGAAGACGCTCTAATTCAATTTCAAGCTCGGCTTTGATCTTAGCGTAATTCGGGTCGTCATAAACACTGTTCAGTTCATTAGGATCTTCCTTGAGGTCAAACAATTCCCACTCTTTGTTTTCGTAGAAGTTGATGAGCTTGTAGCGTTCGGTTCGTACCCCATTATGTTTGGCAACACTGTGAGCGCCGGGAAATTCGTAGTAGTGGTAGTACACACTTTTTCGCCAATCTTCAGGGGTTTTGCCTTCAAAGACGGGCTTCATGCTGGCACCCTGCATATCCTCTGGTTGTTTCGCTCCGGCGATATCCAAAAACGTCTGAGCGAAGTCGAGGTTCATGACCATATCAGTGTTGACCGTACCGGGTTTGATTTTTCCGGGCCAGCGTACCATTAAGGGTGTGCGGAATGATTCTTCATACATCCAGCGTTTGTCATACCAACCATGATCACCCAGATACCATCCTTGGTCAGAGGTATAAATCACGATCGTGTTTTCATCCAGCCCCGATTCTTCGAGATAGTCCAGTACTCGCCCAACGTTTTTATCCACACTGTCGATACAGCGAAGGTAGTCTTTGACATATCGCTGGTATTTCCAACGAATCAGATCATCTCCTTCCAGATTAAGCTTTTCGAATTCAGCGTTTTTCTTTTCGTAAGCGGCATTCCAGACTTTGAGTTGCTCTGGAGTTAGGTCGCGTGGTGGATCCAGCTTGAGGTCATACTTCGTTAAATGTTCTTTAACGGTCATTGCCTGATTTTTGGCTGCTGAAGTACGCCCTTTGTAATCATCAAAAAGAGTGATGGGTTCAGGAATGGTTTCGTTGTTGTAGTTATTGATTTCATTTGGGCCAGGCTGCCAATTTCGATGGGGGGCCTTGTGTTGGTACATTAAAAAGAACGGCTTGTCGGAATCTTGACGCCCTTTGAGATACTTGAGTGTTTCGTCGGTAATGATTTCGGTGGTATAGCCTACATGGTTGACCGGTCCATTGGTCGTCTTCATTGGTGGGTTGTAATAGGGTCCCTGACCGATCAACACGTGATAGTAATCGAATCCGACAGGCGTGCTCTTAAGATGCCATTTCCCAATGACTGCGGTTTCATAGCCGGCCGACTGTAATAACTTAGAGACAGTCTGTTGGTTGCCGTTAAACGTGTTGCCGTTACGGACGAATCCGTTCAGGTGGCCATACTTTCCAGTTAGCACGACGGCTCGTGAAGGGCCACAGATGGAATTGGTGACAAACGCCCGATCGAATCGCATCCCCTCATTAGCAATACGATCAAGATTGGGAGTTTTGTTTACCTTGCTGTCATAAGCTCCGATCGCCTGATAGGCGTGGTCATCGGAAAAAATGAACAGGATATTAGGCCGGTTATCTTTTTCCTGCGCCTGAATTGTCTTTGTTTGTGAAGTTAAAGCTGCCAATGCAAGTAATACAATGGTCAGGAAGCGATTTGAAAAGCGCATAATCTTCCTTAGTGATAAGAGAGGTTGAGGTAAGGAATTGTCTATTCCTGAGTAACAACTTTGATGGTTGTGTTGATTTGATTGCTAGTGACCTTTAACTCCGGCTTCAGGTCGGTAGGTGCATTAGCAATCAGCTTGATGTCTTTGAGGTCAGCAGGTTTAGCTTCCTTAGGAAAACGCACCTCCAGCTTGAATTCAGTCTGGTCGGTCGGCACTTCGATACTCGGAGCGGCATAACCTTCCGGCAATCCTGCAAGGGTGACGGTAACTGGCTTGTCGAATCCAGCGGCACGTGTGATGGTTCCGGCAAAGTATCCTGTTTCACCTTCTCCCGCGCGAGCCTCAATACCTGCTTCTGTCGTAATGGCGATACTGAGTGAGTCAACAGGAGTAATGTTCAATTGAGCGGTTGAAACAGAGGCGACTACCGCCTTGTTATCTGCTGAAAGTAATTCGGCAACGATGACACCACGCCATGGCATAATTCCCAAGTCATGGGGAATCCAAACGTTGACGGTTTGGCTGGTGACGTCAGCTCCAAGCATGGGATCTTCACTGAGCCGTAATGCTCGATCAGTATCATTTACTTCAACGTCTTTGTTGTTTTGTTTGACTTTCTTGCGAGGCATGGTTTGGTTCGAAACCAGTCGTAAGCGGATGTTGCCTGTGACACCGTCATTGCGACCAACATTGACTGTGATGGGAAGATACTTTCCACGAGGGCTCTGAAGTTCAGTGGTCGTGGCAGCGAGAGAAGCACTGATGGGGGCTGCTGCGGCTCGGGCAATACCAAGATTCTGTCGTAACTCGGGAAGGACTCGATAGTGCGGGCTATCTGATCCAACCGTCGCAATCTTGGTGGTGGTTACATTTTCATCAGCTGCCGTGGCACTAATGCGGCCGACAGAAAAAGTTGCGTCTCCATTGGCAGCAGTAATAGAGACCAATCCTCGCGTTCGTCCGGCCAGAATACGATTGCCGGCGACGGTCACCCCTTCAGGTAAACCATCAAATGCCAAAGCGATGTCTCCGTTGTATCCTTGACGGGCCACATCGACGATTACTGTTTGTGTTGAGCCCGAGGGGATTTGTAATCGGTCTTCGGCAATCGAGACGCCGAACTGAGGTTGGGAAATATCTTCAATTTCGATTCGGTAGATGAAATCTTCTCCACCCCGACGTAACAGATCGTGAAGCGATACCGTGATAAATTCGGAATCACCCGGGACAGTGACATCGACTCCCGGATCAGAAAGCCCGGGTCGATCGTCATTGTTTCCTATTTGTGTACCATTGGCTGCTTTAACGACGAGCACTCCATCGACAGGCGATCCCGCGCGCCGGGCAATAACATCCAAACGGAGTTTTGATCCAGGTTTGGCAACGACCTTAAAACTGTCCGTCTCTCCTTTTGCAGACAAGCGGCCATTGATGCCAACCGGAGCAGCAGGCACGTCGCCCGCTTCAGTCGATTCGACATATTCTACGTGCTGACTGACCACGATGCGAGGTCGTGAACCGGTTGCGTGGCCAACTGCAGGCAACGGCAACGCATTGAGAGTGTTTTCAACGGCAGCAATTTCAACCGTGCTGTCGATGTTAGTACGGCCATACTGAACGCTAGCTGGCTGCCCCTGTTGGATCCCCATTGGGAAGGCTAAATCTGCGAAGGACAGATTGCCAATCTTGAGCCGAAACCGTCCGGGGGCGGGACCCTTATAAAGAATGTCATGTAACTCGAGTGTATAAGAACCGTCACCAGGGAGTGTCGTGGAAATCCGAGCATCCCCATGGAGCTCAGGTTGTGGAGCACTAAAGCCGACTTGAACACCTTTCTCATCCAGTAACCGTAAGACAGGTCGAATGTTAGATCCAATACGTCGGCCTTCAATGTCGACGACGATGGCTTCGCCCTGTTTCCCAGCGAAAGTCGTTTTGAGAATGTTTCCGCCGGTTAGATCGCCCGAGAGCGCGACAGGAAGAGCATCAACGGATTCGGCGAATGGCTGTTGTGGAAGATTGTCGACGCCTATGGATAAGGCATTAGAGATTCCTTGTTCGCTGGCAATGCGTATCCAATGAATGCCAGGCTGAACTTCTGTTGTATTTAGTTCGATAATCGCCTTTCCATTGTCGGAACCCTCGATCACTTTTTGAGATGCAATTGGAAAGGAAGCGAGAAGCTTTGGAGCTGGCGCGAGATCCGTTCCGGTGACTGTGATTTGAAATGTCGTGCCTGCCTGAATACCTGGAACGCTGGTGTTATTGATGGTGGGAGCACCAAAGGCACTTTGTAGCGTCAGACTGAAAATGGTGATTGTAGGTAGGAAAGCAGAGTAAATGCGATTCATGGTTAAACCGTGTTTACGGGGAAGTAAAGGGAAAGGGATGCATCAGCGGCAAGAGTAGATGCTTCGATTAAGGATGTTTATTTTACCTTAAAAAAATGGCAGTGGGTATGTGCAGATAGTCTACTGGTGGGCGCAAAAAAATCCCCGAAGGACCCATTCGGAAGTAGCCTTCGGGGATATTGATTTGTCGTGTGTAAGGGGTAATTATTTGAAAGGATTGGGAGCTGGCCCAAATGGATTATTAGCACCAGGAGCAGGTTTGTTGTTGCCAGGATTGGCTCCACCCCCGTTACCGCCGGGCACGCCTGGGATGGCAGGTAATCCGCCAGCACCACCTCCGGGCAGACTGCCTTGAATGAACTTTTTGACTTCGTCGAGTGAAGTTGGAGGTTTCTCTCCGCCGGGGCCAGCATTTGCATTCGGATCGTCGTTGCCTCCGCCAAACGGGTTCAGCGATCCAAAGATGGCACCAAGTGTGCCACCACCGCCTTGAGCCTTGTTATCGTCTCCACCTGCCACAGGTGCATTGCCGCCATTGAAGGGGTTGTTGCCTGCTGGCGGATTGTTGTTGGCTGCTGGAGCATTGTTACCAGGTGCGAAAGGATTATTTCCGGCAGGAGGAGTATTGTTACCGGGGGCAAAGGGGTTGTTCCCGGCCGGTGGGTTGTTATTCGCTGGCGGAGCATTGTTACCAGGGGCGAAAGGATTATTTCCAGCAGCAGGAGTATTGTTTGCTGGAGGAGTGTTATTACCAGGTGCGAAGGGGTTGTTTGCTGCAGGTGGCGTGTTATTTGCAGGCGGATTGTTGGTTGCCACGGGATTAGCCGGCATTGGATTGTCGTTGTTAAGATTCGCTAATGGGTCTTTGTCGTCCACGGCCGCTTTGGGATTCGTCTTTGAAACCGTGACATTGACAGGGTTGCTTCTAATCCCAGCAATGTTGTTGGGAGCGAATGGATTATCAGCTCTAGTTGATTGCTGAGCGTCCAATGGAATTTCCGGAGCCTTGGTCGGTGTAGGCTTTCGTAGAGAGGCGGCTTCATTTTCTTTTTGCTGTTCATAGCGAGCAGCAGCACGAGCTTTTTCAGTCGCAACTAAGTTGGCACGTGCCTCTCGGCGAAGGTTTTCAATCTGTAATCTCACCTTGCCTTGGACTCGGATCAAAGCTGGAGAAACCGGGTAGAACCCACGTTTGTCAACGGCTTCCAATTCGGCTCCGTGTTTGAGATCTTTTAACGATTCTTCTGCTTTACCCTGTTGGTGATACACCAAGCCACGAAACAGGTATACTCGCGGGTCTTCTGAGCCATTTTCAACAGCGGCATCAAAAATACTCAACGCCCCCGCATAGTCACCATTGTTGTAAGCATGGACGCCCTGACCATAGAGCTTCGCTTCAGAAGTATTCTGAGCGTTGACTGTGGCCGTGAAAGACAAAAGAACACATAGAGTGATACGGAATATGTTGTTAGACATTTTCTCGTTACCTGTTATCAGAAAGTTAATTTGGTGTCTGATTGAATTGTACTAGGTAAATCGGACATCGTCCTTCATTAAAACCTTAAAAAATACGATCAACCGAGCCATGGAACAGCTGATTCTAGAGTAAATCCAACAGGCTACGGAGCAATCGCCATAATCGTCAAAGTTGGTATAAAGCTAGGCAACTACGGCAAAAAATTCGGGTCTGTTAACATTTTCGGAAAAGATGCGGCTGGTGAATATGCGATACATAGGGTGTAAGGGGGATATAAGTAAAATAAATAACCTTTACTGGAGAATAGTTTTAGCTTCTCGGTGGGGATCGAAAGCTGATAGTTTTCTTCATTCAACACATAACGGGCCAGAATTACTAAGTTCAGGTTTGTAACCACAGCCGACATTAGTTTGCTTCCGTCGATTGTCACTGGGGACAAGTGGTTTACGAATTCAAACGCTTAGTATTCCAGGCCCGTTTTTTATTTAACCAGTTGGCCAGTTAGCTAGCTTTGGCAGATTTAATGTTCAATCCGATCTCAGGGGTCTCCATCGCAGCGGTTGCCAGATGCACCGCGGACGCTCCAGCAGCAAGATACCGCTGTACATCTTCCAAACAACTTGCTCCACCCACTCCGATCAAATCCAGATCGAATTGATTTTCTTCGATTAGCTGCTTGGCCATATGGGTCTGTTCCACAGAAGCATCCAGAGTGGCTTTGCCGCAGATACCTCGCATCTCTCCATCAAATAAATACGAGCCATCCGCTTTTCTTACTCGCGTGGCGATACTGTTGGTCATAGCCAAAGCATCCACAAAAGGATGAATCGCCGAGAGCAATTGTTGCATGGCCGTGGAGTCCATGATTCGCCCAATTTTACCGATCAGTGGCGTACTTCCGATCTGTTGGCGAATTTTCTCAACCACTGTGAGGCAGTCAGATGGATTTTGATAAAGTTGGCCGTCGCAGGTGGACACGTTGGGGCAAGAGAAGTTGGCCTCAATAAAATCGGCTCCACTTTCAACAGCGAGTCGAGCACAAAGCGCATAATCATCAGCCAGTTGTTGTAATGTCCAGTCCGGCTGTATGGTGCCGACGACCGAAACAGACAGTAGCTTGTCTTCCGGAAGTAGCTCACGGGTTAGACCTACGTCGGCACACCAAATTTCCGGTTCCATGGAGGGCATTCCGTAAGAAACGGCCCAACTTCCAGTCATTTGGTTTTGAATCGGTACATCAGCTTCCCCACCCTGCAGCATTTCCACGCTGACGGGTTGTAGGTTGGGAAGATCGTAACAAGGTCGCACTCCACTACGCACCGTTTTATAAGTCACCAGATCGAACCCGAGGCTGGCATAGTACAGACACCAACGACCATTCAGCAGAGGTCCTGCGGGAATGCCCAGGGGAGACTTGAGTGACTTACCGCACAAAGTGATTGGCGTTGGCCAGCTGGGAACGTCCACGGCAACCGGATCGGGCGCATGGTCATAATTCCACTGGTAGCTTTGGTGGCGGTCATAACGTGGATAATTCATATCCGTATCATACTTAAGAAATCCAGCGAAGATTTGTCTGGACATAAAAAACCCCGAGAGCAACAAAAGTCACGCTCGGGGTTCTTATCGTTTTAAAACTTCGGCTGTGAATGCGGCGAGCGGAGTCGCTGCGAGACAAGCGAGGATGCTGACGTGCTTCTGCACTGTCGTATTAGTGATCCTGACTTACGCTAAAATTTGGTCCCTCTGCCGGATTAGCCGAAGTGTAAAAACTTATCGGCCAGCCTCCGATGAAGAATTAACTAATTTCAGCGATTCCCGTTGTTGAAATTCCACAATGGAAAGTCCTGTGAATTCACTCTTTCCAGGCTCGCTGAAAATCAGTCGAGTCGTTTTACTCGGATATTTTTGAAGTGCACAATACTCTTCGGGTCATGGCACTGCAATGCAAAGGTGCCTTCGCCCAAGCGACGTTCAAAGTCCTTACTGAAGGCTTCTTTCCCTTTGGGTTCGGTGTAATCTACAACAGTTCGGCCGTTGAGTTTGATAGTCACATGACGATCTTTGACGATGATATGAGTTTCGTAGAACTCGTTATCTTTGAGTTTGGGATCGGCAATGTTGACAACACCGTACAGGCTGCCACTCTTCTTTGGATCACCGTGGGTGATATTGACCTGAGCTTCATAACCGTATTTGGGCCAACCATTTTCCTGATACTTGGTGTGGAAATAGATACCGCCGTTACTTCCCGGCAGTGTCATAACATCGACTTTCAATTCGAAGTTGGTAAATGGTTTGTCTGCCTGATAGAACAGGTGGCTACGAGGCCCGGCAGCAACAAAGGCGCCGTCCTTCATACTCCAGGAATCTTTGTTCTCACTTGCTTTCCAGCCACTAAAATCTTTTCCATTTGAAATGGTGACGAATCCATCGTCTTTTTTATCGGCTAGTGTGAGACCTGCAGCGAGCAGGACCGCAGGCACGGCCATCATTAGTTTGCGAATCATATTGATTTCCTTCAAGTAAGGTCTATGTTTAGGTGGTTTCGTTAAGTTCTATCGACGGGCTCGTTCATGTTTGAGCGGTAGCCATGCGCCATTGTCCGCGGAGCTGGCAACACATTGTTGAATGAAATACATACCTTCAACGCCGTCATGGACATTCGGGTAGATCGTATCGACTTTTTCGATACTGTTGCCCAAGGCTCGGTCAGCCATTGCATCGTAAGCTGAGCGGTAGACATTCGCAAAGGCTTCGAAGAATGCTTCCGGATGTCCACTAGGTAATCGACATGCTGCTGCTCCACTTCCATTCATAAATGGAGCATTCGGGTCTCGAGTATAAATCTTGTGTGGTTCCCCGTTCTTACGAACGATCATCTCGTTGGGATTTTCCTGACGCCATTGTAATGCTCCTTTGGTTCCATCGATTTCAATGAATAAATCGTTTTCGCGTCCGTGGCTAATCTGGGAAGCAGTCACGGTTCCCAGTCCCCCATTTTCAAACTGAATCACTGCGGTTCCGTAATCATCCAGTTGACGCCCTTCTTCAAAGGTTCGCAGGTGACAGCTGATTTGATCTGGCAGCAAGCCCGTCATATAGCGACCGAGGTTATAGGCATGCGTGGCGATATCGCCGAAACAACCTGCGGCACCGCTTTTTGAAGGATCGGTTCTCCAGGCTGCCTGTTTTTGTTCCTCTTCTTCAAGACGCGTTCTTAGCCAACCCTGAATGTAGAAAGCGCGGACGGCCTGGATTTCACCGAGTTCACCATTAAGGATCATCTCTCGAGCCTGTCGTACGAGCGGATAGCCGGTGTAGTTATGGCTTACGGCAAAGACGACATCTGAATTGTCTACGGCGGAGGCCAGTTGTTCGGCCTGCTCGAGGTCAAATGTCATCGGCTTATCGCAGATAACATTGAAGCCGGATTCCACGGCGGCTTTGGCGATTTCAAAGTGCGTGTGGTTAGGTGTGGCGACTGAAACAAAGTCGATTCGCTCGTCTTCAGGAAGTGCCGCTTCTGTTTGGAGCAATTCCTGATACGATCCGTAGGCTCGGCTTTCACCAATATCGTAAGCTGGCGCAGAAGCCTTAGCTCGTTCCGGATTAGAAGACAACGCTCCGGCAACCAATGCCGCTCGATTATCTAAAACGGCGGCAGTACAGTGAACGCGGCCAATAAATGATCCCGCACCCCCGCCAACCAATGCCATTCGCAGTTTTCTATTTAAGTCACCATTGGTGGACATATGTAAATTGCTCCTGTTCGGACATCGGTGTTACAGCCTTATAAAATACCACCTGAGATAGGCGTGTAAGGGACTGAGGATACCTGATGTCGTTGGATTAGTGGATTCGTCTTTCCTCTTTTTTAGCATATCCCGCGGCTTGTTCCAGTGTGGTGCCTGTGAGGACCTGGCTTGGATTGTCGGCCCGACTGTCCGGCAATCCTCAGTTAGCTAGTTATTTCAAATCATGTTTTTGCCTATAATAAAGACCAAGTGGTTTCGAATGTGTTCTTGGAACCATTTTCACCGCGAGTGTCTTACTTAGTCTTTTTACTTGGTGGATATACAAAGGTTTTTACATGAGAAACAAATCGCTATTACTTGGCATCGGTGTCGGATTGTTGTTTGGCTTGGGAATGGTAGCTGGCACGGTCATTGGATTGAAGTCGGAACAAAACGCTGCGACTTTTGAAATCGATGGCATGGTCTTAAAAGCAGCAGGTAGTGACAGTTCGGATAATTTCTCCTTAGCCACCGGTGCCATTTCGGATCAGGCCGAAGGTGCGTTTTTTCTGGATGCATTAACCGGTGATTTACAGTGTATTATTCCTTATGCACGAACAGGTCAAATTGGCGGGCACTTCAAAACCAACGTGTTTAATGATTTACAGGTTCAACGAACGAAGAAACCACGGTTGCTGATGGTAACCGGTGACGTGCAATTCGTAGGTAACAACCGACCTGGTAACTCATTGGTTTATATTGTCGATGCAACGACTGGAAATTTTGCCGCATACTATGTTCCCTGGAATCGTCAGATGGAATCTACAGGACGCCCGCAAAATGGAATCTTGGTGGCATTAAAGGTTGGCCAGGCTCGAAATATTACGCTTGGACAATAACGGGAAGGAAATCGACTTGGTCGTTCATGTTAATGGAAAACCTATCGATATAGCAGCCGAAACGACTTTGGCTCAGCTGCTTCTCCAGTTAGAGATTACAACTCGACACGTGGCGGTTGAGTTGAATTTGGAGATCGTTCCTTTTGAGAATCATGCCAAGTGCGAACTTCATGATGGTGATAAGTTGGAAATCGTGACACTTGTTGGTGGTGGCTAACACTCAGTTCTGGAAAGACGATGGCAACAGAAATAGATTCTTTCAAACAAGTCTCTGATCAAGGCAGGCTGACCGTTGGTCCGTTCCAGCTGAACAGTCGATTGATTGTCGGTAGTGGCCGATATGAAAATGCGACTGTTATGAAAGAATGCCTGGAGCTATCCGGAGCTCAGTGCATTACAGTGGCTGTTCGCCGTGAACGACTCCATGATGCGGATGGCGAAAACTTGCTCGACTTTATCGACTCGGAAAAGTACATCCTGTTGCCCAATACAGCAGGCTGCTACAGCGCGGCTGATGCGGTACGAGTTGCCAAGATGGGACGTGAAATCTTACGGGCACTGGGGAATCCGGGGGCAGACTGGGTCAAACTTGAGTGTCTCGGAGATAGTAAAACATTGCTGCCTGATCCGGTCGCTACTCTGGAAGCCACTGAAAGGCTCGTGGCAGATGGTTTTCATGTGCTTTGTTACACCAGCGACGATCCGGTAACCGCACGGCGTTTAAAAGCAGCCGGTGCCGCTGCAGTGATGCCTGCCGGCAGTCCGATTGGATCGGGGCAAGGGATCCTTAATCCAAATAACATCCGCATCATCCTTGAGTATTTAAAGGATGAAGATCCGGATTACCCTGTGATTGTTGATGCCGGTGTTGGTACGGCAAGTGATGTCGCACAAGCAATGGAGTTGGGAGTGGACGGCGTATTGCTCAATACAGCGATTGCGCATGCTCGTGATCCTCATAGAATGGCACAGGCCATGAAGTCCGCGACTTACGCAGGGCGGCAAGCGTTTTTGGCCGGCCGAATTCCCAAACGACTGTACGCATCGGCAAGCAGCCCGGAAGAGGGTGTGGTTGCCACTCACCCTTATCCTCGTGGCAAGTAAACGCGATTCTAAAACATTCTAAGGCGTTTACTGATGGAGCATGACTTTTTGCAATCCGAGGATATTCTGGGGCCAGAGGGGCGGATCGCTGCCAGGCTCCAGAATTATGAACATCGGATGCAGCAACTCGAAATGGCCGATGCTGTTGCCGCAGCGTTGGCAGATAAACGCCATTTAGTGGTGGAAGCTGGGACAGGAGTCGGAAAGAGTTTTGCCTACCTTGTTCCTTCGATTCTGGCAGCCACGGATCCAGAGCACGCGACGGTGGAGACCGACGATGGTCAAACTAGGAATCGTCGTATTATTATCTCGACACATACCATCAGCCTGCAGGAACAGTTGCTAGGGAAAGATCTGCCACTGTTAAACAGCGTGATCCCTCGAGAGTTCTCTGCGGTGTTGGTCAAAGGTAGAGCCAACTACCTCAGTCAAAGGCGTTTGAAAAGCGCCTTAACGCGAAGTGCCACACTATTTGAAAGTACGCAAGAGCTCGAACAACTCGATGCAATCAACCAGTGGGCCAAAGACACAACCGACGGAAGTCGTAGTACTTTGCAATTTCAGCCGAATGGTTCAGTTTGGGACGAAGTTGCCAGTGATTCGGGCAACTGTATGGGCCCTAGTTGCAAGACGCATAAATCCTGCTTTTACTATCGCGCTCGTCGACGGATGGAGCATGCTCAAATCATCATTGTGAATCATGCAATGTTTTTTAGCGATCTGGCATTACGCAGTCAGGGGGTGAGTGTTCTTCCGGATTACGACGCTGTCATTCTGGATGAAGCGCACACGGTTGAGAGTGTTGCTGGAGATCACTTAGGTCCGAGCGTGTCCTCGGGTCAGGTCGCATATATTTTGAAAAAGTTGTACAACGACCGGACGAACAAAGGGCTGTTAGTAGATGGACGGTTTGACAAAGCCCAGCGGCAAGTGGTGGATTGCTATATGGCAGCAGATCAGTTGTTCGGCGACATTATGACCTGGAAGGAACAGCACCCTAAATCCAATGGCCGGATGCACAAGAAAAGAACTTTTCAAAATGCTCTTAGTCCGGCATTGTCGAAGCTTGCCGGTATGATTCGTCGGATTGCTTCCGGAATCGAGGATACGTCAGAACGTAAGGATTACACTTCGGCCGTGGCTCGTTTGGAGACATTATCCGACGCGATTCACCAATGGATGGAACAATCTGCGCCGGACATGGTGTATTGGCTCGAGGCCTATAATACCAGGCGACAGGGGCCTCGCGTTAAACTACGTGGAGCGCCACTCGATGTTGGCCCAATCCTCAGAAAGGAGTTATTCAATAAGATCCCAAGCGTCATTCTGACTAGTGCGACACTGGGAGTTGGTCGCGATGAGAATTTCAATTTCTTCAGGTCGCGGATCGGGTTGGGTGACACCAATAATGCACAGATCGGTAGTCCTTTTGACTATGAGAAGCAGTCTGAGTTGATCTTAGTGGGAGGGATGCCGGATCCCTCCCAACAAAAGGAACAGTTTCGCACTCAAACTGTAGAAATGGTGAAACGGTACGTTGAACGTACCGATGGTCATGCTTTTGTCTTGTGCACGAGCTACGACATGATTCGGTATTTAACATCCGCTTTGACACCTTGGTTGACCCAGCAGCAGTTGGGAATCATCAGCCAGGGAGACGGGACACCGCGTACAGAAATGGTGCGGCGATTTAAGGAGAATCCGAGGTCTGTTTTATTCGGGACGGACAGTTTTTGGCAGGGAGTGGATGTCCCCGGAGATGCACTTCAAAATGTAATCATCCCTCGCTTACCCTTTAGTGTACCTGACCAGCCATTGCTGGAAGCGCGACTTGAGAAAATTAAGCTGGAGGGCGGTAATCCATTTATGGACTTTCAGCTACCTGAAGCGGCGATCAAGTTTAAACAGGGATTTGGGCGTCTTATTCGAACTCGTAGCGATCACGGTATTGTGGTAGTTTTGGATCCACGGGTTCGCACCAAGTTTTATGGCCAGCTATTTATAGACTCATTGCCGCCAACGGTAGTGGTTACCGAGTCCGTGGACGGCCAGGCATTCTAGTGGTTATGACCGGCATGAGAATCTCCGGCATCTTCACCATAAGTTCCGTCGAGCATCCCGATGCCTTCTAACTGCCAATGAGATGCTCGGCCTTCAGGAAAGAACCTACGCCAGTATTGAATTCGGAAGCCGATGGCTTCTTGTTGAGAACCTGTGAGTGGCAGCATATATTCCTGAACGATTTGGCGTTCGTTTCTTTTCACATTCTTTATAAGGACGTCTTTAATAACGACCAAGTCGTCCGGATTCCAGCGATCGATATGATCAAGCATCATCTTCATTGGTTGGCGTGAAAACCTAGCGTTTTGCTCTTCCAGCATGCCGCGATCATTCTGATAGAACTCTTCAATGTCCCGAACTTCGAAATTCCGACCTCCTTCGATACTTAGCATGACCTGGTGGGCATGACCGAGTTTTCCTTCTTTGAGGTAGCCTAGCCAGTGCTTGGTTTGCTCAGCGGCCTGATAGTACAGGTAGTCAGATTCGTTGCTTTTCCCATACGTTGCCCAAGTTCCAAGGACGACAGAAATAAACAGGCCGATGGTTGCAAAGGCACGGCCCGCGTAAATCTCTGGCTTTTTAGCGATATCTCGATGTGCTTTCCAACCAAGAATTACACTGACGACTGGCAAAGCAATGAATCCGGTATAGAAAAGCCCCAAGGGTGAGGAGAATGCTAGCACCAAGCAGGTTATGGCGGCCCAATGCAGTCGCCGATAACCAGTTTCTTCCCCCCAATGGTCATGTTTTTCAGGAGGTAGATATGCAGAGCGTTCGTCAACCACAGTATTGAGTTCCCATTTGATAACGTAACGTAAGTTTGATTAGTCCTACGTAAGTTAACTCGACATTGCTCGCTGCAATTCCTGAATCGAAGTTATACCTTGGGCCAAATGCAGGATACCTTCCTGTTGGGTGGATTTATTGCCCAATTGTTGAGCAAGCTGGCGAAGTGCATTTAAGTCCGGTTGAGTTGCTATCGCTTGTCGTAGCTGATCGTCCATAGTAATCAACTCAAATATCCCGGTACGCCCCTTAAATCCTCGACCGGAACAAGCTTCACATGGTTCAGGAAGATTTCCCTTTTCGTCTGGGACGGGTTGGAAATGCTGATAAAGGACCTGGACGTGTGAAGGTGGAAGGCCTAATTGCTGGATGTATTGTGCGCCCGGTTGAAATGGTTGTTTGCAGTTTTCGCATAGTTTCCGACAAAGTCGCATATGCATAACGCCGTTGAGGCATTTGGCCAATTTGTCCGGAGCCACACCAAGTGACCGGATTCTGTGAATAGCTTCGATACCATCAATCGCGTTGACCGCGATGATGGACATTCGGTTGTTGTTTAAGGCTTCGTCGCAAAGTGTATCGAGCGTTTCCTTATCCGGCACTTGAGGGAGCACATAAACATCGGGTTCGCGCAGTTTTACTTTGTCAATGACTGTAGTAAACTTCTGCCCCGCTGCCACATCCACTTCTTCTAAATGGATATTCTCGACGTCGGTTTCCTTCAGTCCCTTTTGCTCGAGGCAGAAGAAATCGCGCATAAATCGGTCGGTTGCTCCCAACGCATGTGTCCAGGCCGTCGTAAGCCCTCCTCCATTGGCAGGAGCAGAAACAATGAAGATTCCTGTATGCACCTGTTGAGAAGTATCTTCCATGTACTTGCCGGTGAGGCGTTTGAATTCCTCCAGAACCTCATCCCGAATCCCCAACTGTTGAATCGACTTAAAGCGAGCTTTTTTGGGTTCGAGTTTGATGATAATGCGTTCACCGGTTTGCGTGCCGACAGAAGTAATATGACATCGTCGACCAATTTCTCCGCTATTGGCTGTGAACTCGCCTCTTTGTTCATTGACGCGATCATTGGCATTGAGATGAGCCAGCGTTTTCATCACGGCGACCATCATGGTGGCACTTTGCGGGTCCAGCATAGGAAGCTGTTGCCACAACCCATCGACTTCAATCTGAGATGTCGCTCCCTGCACCGTACAGTCGATGAGGAGTCGTTCGGCATCCTGGACAAGCGCTTCATAAAGCACTTGCTTTACAGGGACAATTCCCATGGATTGCCGGCATTGAATTTCGGCAGTTTGATTTGCCGAATTATCGCCGGTGGTTGAGCGGACATCGACAGGGGGCCCCATTTCGTTTGGGGACAATCCTTCATTATCGGTTGCCATGATTTCGGTTTAAATTCCTCAGGGAGAGAGACAGTAAATGGAGCGTAATAGGGTTGAAACGGGAGAGGACAAAGGGGGGGGTTAAATGATCCCGGGAGTCGAAACATTGATACCTTTGATCGCCATTTTAAGCGCGTCTCGGTTGGGCGCCACCTTGAAGGCGGTTTCACGGTCGATGAGTTCGTCATCGATTAACTTTTTGAGACTCATGGTAAAGTCCTGCATTCCCTCTTCAGCTCCAATGCGAATCGCATCAGGTAGTTTTTCGTCATGGCCTTCCAATACCAGTTTGGTGATCATCGGATTAAAGGTCATGATTTCACAGGTTGGGACTCGCCCAACTCCTTCCCGAATCGATGGGAGTAATTTTTGAGCGACGATGCCCTTCATATTGAAGGCAATTGCACTACGGATGGCTCCATGCATTTCTTCAGGGAAGAGGTCGAGAATACGACCGATGGTGGTTGAGGAACTTGACGCGTGGACAGTACCAAACACCAGGTGTCCTGTTTCCGCTGCATGGATCGCCGTCATAAATGTTTCTTCGTCACGCATCTCACCGACCAGAATAATATCGGGATCTTCACGCACGGCATGCTTCATGGCAATTTCGAAGTCTTTGACGTCCTGACCGATTTCTCGTTGATTGATCAGACATTTGTCTTCGGTGTAAACAAATTCGATTGGATCCTCAAGTGTGAGGATATGTTTTGAATAAATGCTGTTGATGTAATTCAACATGGAAGCAATGGTGGTCGACTTTCCGGAACCGGTCACACCGGCTAGCAGGACCATGCCCTGATCGTAGTGGCAGAGAGATTCCATCACAGGCGGCAGGTGAAGACCGCGAAAATCGGGAATCCAATTACTAATTCGCCGGGCGACCAGACCAATGTTGCCTAGTTGTGTGAGCATATTGACACGAAAACGCCAGGTTTCACCATCCACGTCAACCGTATGGGCGAAGTCGGCTCCTCCCTCTTCCTCGAAGATCTTACGATTCTTTTTATCCATCATCGGGAATAAAAGTCGCACCATTTCTTCCCGTTCAATCGGTCCTCGATTCAAGTCCTTTAAAGATCCATTGATTCGTACAATAGGCGGACGACCAACTTTCATATGTAAGTCCGAGCCTTCCAGTTTGACTAGGGCGCGGAAAATCTTATCGACTTCGAGCTCTTCCTTCTTAGTAAGGAATCGTGCCATATCCTGATCAACATTAGCTGCAGGCTGTTCTGTCGAGGCCATCGTTCAGTGCTCCACGGGTTCGGTATTTACCGAGTTGTTTAAAGGTGTTGTTTGAAGAATACAAACGTGATTTGAAAAGTTCTTTGCTAGGATTGTTTCCCTAACGAGCATTATTAACAAGTATAGCACACTAATTTTGCATTGCGTGGTCGTATCAGTGGCCGTGGATGCATCGCCATCAGAGGTGAAAGGTAGGTAGATATGGCAGGTTATAGTGGTGAGTTAAATAGCCTATACTGAGCTAACAAGATTGCTGTTATTCTGCCCTGCTACGTTTGATTGGAAGACTTATGAGTCAGTTTTTGATGCAACGCCGTCGGATGTTGGCTGCGGCTGCTGCGGCCGGCGTCTCGCTATTTGATATTCCCAGAGTCTCTGCCGCTGAAGATCCGTTTAAGGGACTCCCGATTGGGATCCAAAGCTTTTCACTGCGAGGATATAACCTGCTGGAAGCGACTCGCCATATTCAGGGAATGGGACTGCACTTTGTTGAGTTTTATCCCGATCACGTCCCTAAGGAGATCGATGCTGAAGGTTTGAGCAATCTCCAGGATTTACTGAAGAAAACCGAGATCACGATTGCTGCACATGGGGTTTGGAGCTTTAACAATAACCATGAGTTCAATAAGAGCATTTTTGATTTTGCCAAGCGATTGGGGATCAAATGCCTGACTGCTAATCCTGCTCCTGATTCATTTGTTTCGCTGGATAAGTTGGTGGCCGAATATAAGATCCGCGTTGCGATTCATAATCACGGTCCGGATGCGTTGTATGACAAAATTGATTCCGTGGTTGATGCTGTCAAAGATCACCATCCGCTGATCGGCGCATGTGTTGATACTGGACACTTCATTCGCAGTAAGGAAGATCCAGTCGAAGCAGTGTTGAAATTGAACAAACGAGTGTTTGCATTACACATCAAAGATGAAGCCAAAATGGAAAAGGTTTCCCATAACACCATCATCGGTGAAGGCCATTTGGATGTCATTGGAATCTTCAAAGCCTTGAAGAAGATCAAATTCCCAGCAGATGGTTCGATCTCGCTGGAGTACGAAGCGAATCCTCAAAATCCCATTGACGATATCAAGCAGTGTATTGAAGTCGCGAAAGATGCGATTGCCAAGGTACACTAAAACCGAGAAAGGGCATAAAGGCATTTTCTAATGCTGGCAAATCGAATTATTCCCTGCCTGGATGTTGAAAGTGGGCGGGTTGTCAAAGGTACTAATTTCGTCAATCTGAGAGACGCAGGGGACCCGGTCGAAGTTGCTTCGCGCTACGAGCGTGAAGGTGCGGATGAATTGGTGTTTTTAGATATTACTGCAAGTCACGAAGGGCGTGATATTATGCTCGACGTGGTCCAACGGACTGCCGAGCAGATTTTTATGCCGCTGACGGTAGGCGGAGGTATCCGTTCGATAGAAGATATCCGAGCACTGCTCAATGCCGGAACTGATAAAGTGTCGATTAACTCTGCGGCATGCAAAGATCCTGAATTCGTAAGGGAAGCCGCTCGCAAATTTGGTAGTCAATGTATCGTCGTTAATATCGACCCCAAACGCATACAACGGGATGGCCGTGAAGTTTGGGAAGTGCATATTAACGGCGGCCGCAAGCCAACAGGATTGGAAGCAGTGAGCTGGGCTCAGGAAGTCGAGCGGCTGGGAGCAGGTGAAATTGTTCTAACCAGCATGGATTGCGATGGAACCAAAGATGGCTATGATATCGAAATCACCAAAGCAGTAAGCGAAGCCGTGTCGATTCCGGTTGTGGCCAGCGGTGGAGCTGGTTCTCCGGACCATCTGGCCGATGCAATTCTATTAGGGAAAGCGGATGCCGCGTTGGCAGCAAGTATTTTCCATTTTGGGGAATACACGATTCAGGAAACGAAACAGCTTATGGCCGAACGTGGAGTTCCCGTTCGACTTTAACCTGTCTCGGTGACTAGAATAATGGCTCACGTGTACTGTTATTTCACTCTGACCTGTTAGTTGAGCATTCGGTGAATTCCCCGTCCTCTCAGATTGAGTTTCTCTGCAAGTTCTGCCAGTCGCCAATGAGCGCTCCAGGATCTGCCGCTGGGAAAAAGGGAGCTTGCCCTGAATGCCAGGCCGTGATGGAGATTCCGGTTGATAGCCTTGAAGGTAAATTGGCGGATATTCGAGACGGTAAATGCATCGTCTTGATTAAAAAGGCTGAGCGACATCAGAGTAGTGGTAAGGAATTCTACCGATTTAGGTGTCGAGTCTGTGATCACGGACTATCGATTCCAGCTGATAAAGCTCACAAAAAGATTCAGTGTACCAGCTGTGAAGCCATCTCCAGATTGAGTCTCTCGGTACTGGAATTAACCAGCATGGAACCCGCTCAGGAAGAAGCTCTGAGGCAGGAACCCGAGCAAGGGGTGGCGAACGGAGCGGCTGACGAAGATAAGATCCAATTTGAATGTAAAGAGTGCCGGCAACAGGTACGAGTCCCCAAAGAACACGCAGGCAAAAAAGGGCGTTGTCCAAATTGCCGAGCTACCGTCGAGATTCCTTTCTATTCGACGATAACCGGATTTCGGGTGAAACAGTCGGCTGTCTCGTCTCCATTGAAACCACTGACGCCGATGCAGGTTAATTTGGGAGGCACGGATCTGCTGAAGAATTTCGTTCCGGAATCGCCATTAAAAGCAGGAGCTTGGACGCCGCCCAGGAAATCGCCCGGCTCACCCAAGCCCAATCCGCCAATGGGCTCTAAGAAGACAGTCAAACGTGATGGATTGCCTTGGGAAAACCCTCCGGAATCAGGAGGCCGTTTTTGGACGACATGTAAGTTACTGCTATTCAGCCCGAATACAGGCTTCAAGCAGATGTATGAGGATGATGGGCTCGGAAATCCGATTGGTTTTGCAGTGATTGGGCATATGCTGGGCACCATCTTATTTGCTGTGGCTATGATTCCCGTTCTGATACTGGCGTGCGTCTTAGCATCTCCCCATATGCCTTTGGGTGTGGATTATCCTAAACTGGCCTCGCAATTTGGCATCGGAGTTGGAATTTGGTTCGGTGCTGGGCTGTTAATGCTTCCGCTGCTGATGTTTTGTTTTGGAGCGATGTTACATGCTGCGGCGTTCGTGGTGGGAGGTACGGAGAAACCGTTTGAAACGACTAACCGGATGATGGCATATAGTCTTGGCTCGGTTCTACAATTGCTGGCCATTCCATTTGTCGGTCCGGTACTACTTCTCATCTTTTGGTTCGTGCAGATGTGCTGTGGCTTGTCCCAGACTCATGATAAGCCGATGGGACAGGCAATCGGGGCCTTTTTAATGGCAACCATTATGCCCTCACTTTTTATTGGACTACTCGTGTATATGACCCAATAATGAATACATGAGAAGTAAATTCCATTTCAATCTGATAGTTAGTTCGCCGTCTCTATTGCTCCTATTAATGATGTTTGGTGGGACGCAGGTGAGGGCGCAGCAAATGGTTCTGTCGGCTCCCAATGGCCGCATGACCGAGCGATGGTTTGAGAATATTGGCTCATCATTTTATATGGAGCAGAATTTTCGACGTGGGGGCTGGTTCTTTAACTGGGGTGCTCCAGTGATTCCTCCCTATGGTCGCTATGATGGCCGGGATGCTCGATTCGGATTTGGATGGCGTAAAGGTAATATGCGAGGCGGCTTTAATTTATGGGCCAGCCAAGGGATTCACCGCTCGATGGTCATGGAGGCTCCGTATATTACTGTTCCCCATGGAAGCTACGGTAGTATTCAGCATGGTAGTTGGCGTCCCTTTGTCACTGGCTGGACACCTGTGGTTGGTAATCAGCCCCAATGGCATTCACCGCTGAAGCAATTTATCGATTCAGGTGGCGTGCAGTCGCTCACAGTGTCATCACGTGGCAATACTCAGGAGCCAAAGGTTGAACGCGTCCCTCAAACGCTAAAAGCTCCGACTGAAGATGCACCACTCACGCTGATCAACGGTGAAGAGAAGTCGGACTGATTAAACCGGTGACACCCGCTCTTGGATCCATTCTGGGATTCCCAGCATTTAAAAAAAGAGATAAAAACCTAGAATTTGCGCCTCATAAGATTCAATCTAACACCTTTCTAAACATCACGAACTATTAGGGAGGATTGTTATGAGTACAGTTTTTGCAGCTTTTGGCTTACTGGCGATTATTGTATCGCTATTACCAAGCGTACTCTGTTTAGTGTTTATTCGAGTTGCTTCGAATAATAACCGTAGCTATCAAACCGTTTTCAGCGTCTGAACGTAAGCAGACGTTTTTTGAAATTTTCGCCATCGCCATTGTTGGCCCAGTTTTGCTCTTTTGTTTAATGTTTGTAATGGCTGCAGTTCCTTACCTGGCAATCATCGGCGTTCTTCTCATGATCTTAGCTTATGCCTATCCTATGATGTTATTCTGGGATATGGATCTCGGAGCAGCCGTGTTTTGGAGCGTGTTATTGCTGGGGATGCAGCTTACGATAGGCTACTACGTATAGAAATAAGTTCGAGTGTTATCGACGCTCAATCAACGAGTGGTTGCTATTTATTGGTGCTTGTTTATCGAATGCGCATAAAAAAAGCTCCCAAAATGCTAGTGGATCCCAGGGGGGCAGAGGATTCCGACTTTCATTTCGGGAGCGATTGGATTGGTTGATTTTAAGGCAATGGGCTTCCGTTCCTCAGAGCCAGAAAATCCGTTGAGTGATTACCATCCCAACAGGGCGGGAGATTAATGGACAAGCCTTGTAGAGGTCAAGGCGAGTTTAAAACTGTTCAGGATTTATTTGAGTAGAGAATTTGATCGGCGCGATCAAAGAGTGTCTCCGGGGTATCATTTTCCTGCTGCAGTGCATAGCCTGTCGAGCAAGTAAGGCCGAGCGTCGATGCATTGAATTCAGTTTCTAGCCGATGCCCCACCTCGGATAAATCTTGGCTCGAATTTGGCACCAATAAGACAAATTCGTCTCCACCCCAGCGGAATAACATGCCTTCGTCGGCAGTGATTTCCAAGAGCTTCTTAGCAGCCGACTTAAGTTTCAAATCACCAGCTAAATGGCCCTGTTGATCATTAATCACTTTGAAATTATCCAAGTCAACGATGATCAACCCTAAGCCAGAACCTGCTTTCAATCCAAGCTGAACAGCACGCTCGAAATCCGGTCGACCGGGCAATCCGGTCGTTTGATCGATCCACATCAGGGTGCAACGCTGACCTACGTAAGTCTTCACGTAATATCCCAGAGCGAAACTTGCTGCGATCAATAGGCAGATGAGAAATTCCATAGGTGGTGTTGCGCAGAGCTTAGGCTTGTTGTTAACGTCGTCTCCTATTGTGTCTTATAATACGAGCTTCTTAAAGCCAGCTAGTTTCAATATTGAATCCATCTTGATACCCAATGAGCAAGACCGTCTTTGAATGGAAGGAAGTGACCAAAACATTTCCAGGCGTGCGCGCTCTCAATAACGTCTCCCTTTCGCTTCACGAAGGGGAGGTCCATGCGATCGTGGGTGAAAATGGTGCTGGTAAGAGCACATTAATTCACCTGGCAGCAGGTGTATACATGCCAGACGCTGGTGAGATTCAAATGCTTGGAGGCGATTCCTATTCGACTCCGATCGAGGCTCGGCAAAATGGCGTGGTTACCGTATTTCAGGAATCCGAGTTATTTGATCATCTAAGCGTCGCAGAGAACATTGCTCTACTTCAAGGCTTGCCGATCGATAAGCTTGGGTTTGTGGACTGGGCTCAAATCCATGTTTCGGCTCAGGCATATCTACAGCAGTTGCCGGAGCCGATTGATTCGAGGGTATCGGCAGCCTCTCTTTCGGTGGCCCAACGCCAAATGCTTCAGGTGGCATCTGCGGTTGCTCAAAATGCCAAAGTCTTGATTTTGGATGAACCCACCAGCGCGCTAAGCGCGACAGAAACCACCTGGCTCTTCGAACAGATAGCTCAGCTAAAGCGTCAGGGAGCGGCGATTGTTTATATCTCTCACCGGCAGGAAGAGATTTTTGGATTAAGCGATCGCATTTCTGTCTTACGAGATGGCCAACTGATCTGGACGCTCCCTCTCGAAGAGGTGACTGGTCATTCTTTGGTGGAAGCTATGGTTGGTCGTCGAGTTAATCTGGGCCAACAACGAACGATTCCTGATTTGACTGCGGCCCCCACCATATTCTCTGTACGCGAACTGAGTGATATATCAGGAGCGGTCTCAGAGGTGTCTTTAGATGTCAAAGCGGGAGAGATTGTAGGGATTTACGGTCTTGTTGGCGCAGGCCGCACGGAATTCGCAGAGACTGTATTTGGAGTCCAGGAGCGGCAGGCTGGAGACGTCTTTGTAGATGGTCAGCGAGCCAACCCAAACAACCCTAAAGAGGCTGTGGCCAATGGAATCGGGTTGGTTACTGAAGATAGGCTTCATCAGGGAATCTTCAGGTGGCACAGCGTTTCGGAGAATGCCGTTGCCGCCGCTTTGCCAGCCCTTGGCAATGGCGTATTGACGAGTGACGCTCAGGAACAGACTGCGACCGCTCGAATTCAAGAACTACTTAGTATTAAGTTTTCCAGTTCGGCGCAAGCCATTGAGAATCTCTCTGGTGGCAATCAGCAGAAAGTCATCGTGGGTCGGTGGTTACTGAATCGCCCAAAAGTACTGATATTAGATGAGCCGACTCGAGGCGTGGATGTCGGTGCCAAGGAAGAACTACATAACATTATTGCTGAACTAGCTGCTGACGGTTGCGCAGTGATCTTTATCAGCTCGGAACTACCAGAAGTATTGCGTTATAGTCACCGTACGATTGTCTTTCGTGATGGTTCCATTTCCGGTGACCTCAATTCGCAAGAGGCAACGGCAGAGCAAGTCGCTGAATTGGCATTCCCGGTATCGGCTACGGAAGAGAATTCTCATAGCACTCAGCAATCGTTCGACAACAAAACAAGCTTGCTAAATAGGTATCTTACTGAGGTTGGCTTGGCGGCTATCGCAGTTATTTTGATGATTGTCCTCAAGCTGCAAAATCCCTCGTTTGACTTTGCAGTTTTGTTCGTCAATGTCGTCCCTTGGGCGATTTTGGGACTAGCTGCTGCAATCGTCATCGTCGTTGGTGCTATCGATATATCGGTCGGTTCGCTATTGGGATTGGCCACGGCAGCCGGTGGAATCGTCATGACCTCGGGCTTGCCTCCCATCCTCAGCATAGTTATTGGCGGTGGGGTGGCAGTTTTTGTTGCTATAGCCGGGAGCCTTCTTAATGCCGCTGTGTCGATTTGGGGGAATGTTCATCCGATTGTAGTGACCTTGGGAATGCTGTACGCATTTCGTGGGATGGTATCTGTTTTGATGAACGGGGAGTCGATTACGGACGTGCCTGACGCATTTACCTGGATTGCCAGATATGGGAGCTTCCCAACATCATTAATCTATGGAGCTTTGATATTCATTAGCGTGCACATTTTTATGACTCGACATCTTCGCGGTCGCCATCTGTACGTCGTAGGCAATTCGGAAGTCGCCGCCAGTTTATTGGGGATTCGCAAACCGGTTGCCTGGTGTTGGGCATTTGCATTGAGTGGAGTGCTCGTGGCGTTGTCAGGTCTGTTGCAACTTGCCACAACCACACAAATGCAGTCTACGTTAGGAGAGACGTGGGAGTTGGATGCCATCGCGATCGCAGTGATTGGAGGAGTGTCCATTACGGGTGGTCGGGGCACTGTTGTGGGTGTTGCTCTGGGTGCCTTACTTTTGAAAAGCCTTCAGGCGGTATTGCTTCAGTTTCAAGCTTCAGCGGGTCGCATTAAATTAGTTGTGGGGCTCATGATCTTGATAGCCATCACAATTGACCATCTGAGTGCCCGCCATTTGGCACGCCGAATGGCGAAGCAGCAAGCGGCGACCGGGAGGGCCTCTCAATGAACCGGAAGAAGATTCAGTCAACGGCCCTATCACTCCTCGTGCCTCTTTTATTGTTGATTTTGGCGCTCTTGATTGTCGTGACCAAAGTAGAACGACCCAGTGCACTGATTCAGACCGGCGTGGAATGGATGGAAGTAGGGACGCTCGCGATGGCCATGACCGCTATCATCATTACTGGAGGGATTGATCTGTCTATTGCCTCCGTGGTTGCACTTTGTGTTGTCACCACCGGCGTATTATTTGATCAGTTTGAATGGTCCTTCCCAGCCTCTGCAGTGGCAGCCATTCTGGTCGGAACTCTAGCTGGTGCTACAAACGGATATGCAATCTACAAAGGGCTTTCTCCATTGATTGTGACTCTGGCAACCATGGCAGTATTCTCAGGCTTGGCGCTTTCCATTACCCCCGAAGCAGGCATTCAAATGCCAATCGCTCTGGAAGAAGCAATTTACTTCGGCAGGTGGCCAGCTCAGTATTTTGTGTTTGCGTCCATATTTTGTATCGCGATGGTTGGGTTACATCGTACTCGCTATGGAAGGACCTGTTTTTATCTGGGTGAAAATCCGGTCGCTGCTAGATACGTCGCTTTGCCTGTAAATCAGGTTTTATTTGGTGTCTATGTGATGAGTGGCCTCCTTGCGGGAGTAGTGGCCGTGATGTATGTCATGTCACGAACAACAGCCATCGCAATCGCTCATCAAGGAGCAGAATTGAAAGTAATTGCTTGTGTCGTGGTGGGTGGTACGCTGATCACCGGTGGACATGGTTCGATTGGTCGCACCTTACTGGGGTTGTGTGTCATGGCTTCTCTGGATATTAGCCTCGACCTCATGGCCAATGATTACCTCTGGATGGACGCTCGAGTGAAAATCATTGTGATGGGTGTGCTCGTAGTTGCCATCGCGGTTTGGAATCAATGGCTGGCAAAGCGATTGAACTGATAGGATGATAATAGTGAATTCCGACAGCTCTTTAGTCCAATAAGGTGTCAGTAATGAAATTGAATTATTTTCTCTTACGACTGTTAGCTATTGCAGGGTTGTTTGGTGGAGCCTCGGTACAAGCTCAACCTTCCGTGCGTCAGCCGAATGCAACTTTTCCTCAGGTGACAAATCTCCAAGGCCAGAAATTGCCCGAGGTATCCGTTTTCACAGCAGAAGGGAAACCGTTCAGTACAGCTAAATTACGAGGGCGATATACAGTGCTTGTATTCGGCTGCCTCACGTGACCTCCTTTTCTCAGAAATGTTCCCAGTTTGGAAACAGTAGCCGTCGACTATCGGTCGCAGGAAGTTGAGTTCTACTACATATATAAGGCACTCGCTCATCCGGAACATAACGGCTACGTACAACCGTTTACCCAGGAAGAACGGTTGCTTCATGTTGCGGAGGCGAAGAGGACACTCGGATCGGAAATTGAGTGGCTCTGTGACAACATGAAAAATGAACTGAAGCAGGCTCTGGGAGGTGCTCCGAATAGTCAGTTTGTGATTGATCCCAAAGGGAAGATAGTCCATGCCAGTGGGTGGAGTGACCCAGTTGAACTTCGCAGTTTTTTAGCGAATTTGGTGGGGGAAGTCACACCAGCAACGACGGTTGCTGACTTGGATTTGAAACAACTTCCTCCACCACAGCTAGCTGGCCAGGGCTTCGCGGTCAGACCCCAAATGCCAGGGCAGATGAGAGCGTTATTAGTGAAGCCACTTCGGAGCCAGGAGCAATACTACGTCAAGTTACGAGCAGAGGTGGACAGTCGTTTCATGCAGGAAGGCTTGGGGTGGATGTATATTGGCTTTCACTTGGACCCACTACTCCGTGTCCATTGGAACAATCTTGCTCCTCCGTTGAAGTTTCGTATCAGCACTCCCGAGGGAATTACAGTGGCTTTAGCTGAGGCTTCGGCAAGAAAGATCGAGGTCGAATCGGATGCAGACCCTCGCGAATTTCTATTGGGAATTGAATGGGATTCTAACGTGCTCCCGGCGGGATCCTTGCCTGCATCATCACTCGTCCTCGAAGTAGAGTACTACCCATGTCACGAGAAAGGCTGGTGTAAGTTCATCAAGCAAAGTTATACCATCAAACTTCAGCCCGATCGCAATGCAGGAAGTGTCCGTGGTCGAGGTCGTGCTGTGGGTGGGCAGTTTAGAAACCGTTGAGCAGGATACCGCTACGCCGAATAGTTGACTTCTACAGCTACTCCGGAAGCGGCGCTTAGTTCGACGGCCTTAGTAAACTCCATATACCGTACACCTTTTGCAAAGTCATTGAATTCAATTTGCTCGATCCCGCGAATTGCATTGATGAATTCCTCTTCGACTCGCCAATCGCCAGCCAGGTCGTCAGGAATCGGTACTTCTGAAAGCGAGTTGTCGTTGGACGTTCCGAAATACAATTTATTATCCGGCGCCATGGCATATTTTAATGTGCCTTGGCTTCCATAGAGGTGAATTTCCGGTCCCGGCCCGTGGTGAACGACTCCACTCATATGATAGATCCCACGAGCACCACTCGGAAATTCGGTAATCACCTGCACAGAATCAGGTGTTCCAACAGGATCATGTTGGCCGGTTTCGGGATTCAATCGAGTAGGAGTAAATGTCTGGGTACTAGCGAGGACGCGAATCGGATCTTCAATCCAGCGAACAAGGGGTTCATGGATAATTCCCAAAGCCAGCATATTAATACCGCTGTAGGGTCCGGACTGACGCCAATGTAACGGAGTGTCTGAATTGGCATATGCATCATTGGTGCCCAGGACAATCACTTCTCGTAGCTCACCTAGCTGTCCGTCAGCCAAGATTTGCTTCACTACTTTATGAGCTTTCATTCCGAGTGGACTGGGGACTATTTGCGTGACTAATTCCGGATGTCGTTGACTGGCTTGATACATTTGGCGAGCTTCGTCGTCATCCATGGACATTCGCGCTTCGGTGAGTACATGTTTCCCCTGCTCGAGCGCAGCGAGCGTAATGGGACAATGCATATACGGCCAGGTGCCAATGCAAATGGCATCGATGTTTGGGTCTTCGACAACTTGTTCCCAGCGTTCACATGTCTTGGCAATATTGTATTCAGCCGCGGCTTGTTGAGATGACTGCAGCGAGCGGTTACATACTGCATCTAAGGAGACATTTGGGCATGCAAGCAGTCCTGGAGCATGTCTCAATCGGGTATTAGCACCAAACCCGATCATACCAACTCGAATGGTTTCCATGATCATTCCTCGAATTGTGATATTTATCCTCCAACAGCGTTGAAGGCATTGTCTTTAGAAATTGTAGTTCGCTATGTTTTCTTTGGTAAAGACAATAGGAGGGCCAAGAATTGCTTCTCCATCTTTGACGATGACGCCTTTGATACGCCCGAAGTCATAAGTGCCATCGGGAAGTTCCCCTTTAGTTTTTAAGTGATGGGCTACGTAGACAGATAGGTAGCCCAAATCGACAGGATCCCAAAGCGCGAACTTTGTACACGAGCCACTCTCAACAAACGGTCTCATAGTGGATGGCAATCCAATTCCCGTTGCGTAGATCTCTCCGGCCTTTCCAGCATCTTCAATCGCCTTTGCAGCAGCAGGGATAGCGACAGAAGTCAGCCCCCATATCCCTACGATATCTCCATGAGAATTCAACGCAGCGGTGGTCATTTCCTGGGCTTTACTTTGGTCTTCACCCGGCATGAGCGTTTCCAGCAACTCCATTTCCGGATAATCTTCAGTAATGCGTACTTTCATTAACTTGATCCAGGTATTTTGATTGGAGGCAGTTGGAGTTCCGGAGACGACCAGGAATTTCCCTTTTGGTTCCTTCCCTTGTTCTTCAAGGCCTTGGACCATAATGTCGACCATCGTATCAGCAATCGACTGGTTGGACGCCTGATTAACAAAGATCTGACGACGTGAGTTATCCGCATTGGCATCGGTATCCCAAGTCATCACAGTAAACCCTTCTCTGGTGGCCGATCGCAAAGTGGATGAAATGGCATCTGGATCGTTGGGTGCGATGGCAAGCACATCAAAGTCCTGAGCCATCCAGGTGTTTAACATGCGTACCTGATCTTCATGAATCGCAGACGTGGGGCCGTCATAGTGCACGTTAATTCCTAGTTCTTCGCCTGCTTCTCTAGCCCCTCTTCCAGTCGCTTCGAAATAGGAAATGCCAACCAATTTAGGCATCACACCTATGCGAAGTGTGTCCGCGGAGGGTTCAGTAAAAGTGTTCGACGGTTGGCCGTCATCAGAACAGCCTAGTAGAGTAACGAACAGAAAAAGACAGAAGGTCAGGCAGAGTTTCATGGTAAGTACGCGAGATGAGAAATTGAAATAGACGGTGTGAATACAGGATGATTTTAACAGACAGATTGATTGAATACAGATTCAATCAGTTTGGTGACCCAATCAGTAGCACCCAATCAGGTTGGCTAGCCAACGATTCTTCCTGCCAACGGTTAATGTCAATAAAAGAGTTTTGAATCGCAGCGGCTCGTCCATCCTCCTTAAGCGCACGAGGTAGCGGAAGATAGAGTTGTCCTTTTGGGGATCCTCGGAATACTCGTTTAGAGAGATCTTTTTTTGTTCTCAGATGAGCGTGTTCTTCACTAAACAATCTGCGGCGATTGAGGGGAATTCCCATTGTTGGTTCGATGATATATATCACGTCATCGGTGGTCGTTGACTCATTAAGAAATTGAAAGAATGCCTTTGCATCTCCGGTTGGGGAGAGGACATCATGTCGTAGGCCATTTCCGTCGGTGAGCGCAGTTGCGTATTGAGATCGTACAAAAGTCTTATGACCGAGTGCTAACAGACCATAGGAACAGGGAACGACAGTCAGCCCAAGTAAAACCAGAAAGGTTAGCCACTTTCTCTTGGAATCCTGAGTCGTGGAGAAACGATTCCACAGGGTGACTATCAACATTGGCATGATCGCAATCGCTGCAGGCCTTAAGAATCGAGTGTCGAGGTGTATGGCGCTGCCTCGAATCAACAGTAGTGCCAAGGCAAGACTAAATCCAAGGGCGTGTCCGATTAATAACTTGTTGACGGCAGGTAGGCGGTGTAAACGTTGCAATAATGGCTCTTGTGAATCTTGTTGTGTTTTAATGAGCCACCACAGAATCACAACCGCTGGTGCAAATAGCCAACCTTCAGAGCCGTCGTAATGTTCGCCCATAGCTGGCAGGACATCAACGGTGAACTTATTCAGCAATGTCCCCAGATCCGTCATGGCAAATAGCCACGCACCGGTAATCCAAAGTATGGGTGTCCATTGCATCGGGGAATCTATTTGTGTTGGATTACCTGCCGGGATCAGGTTTAGCCAGAAGATAAAGCCACTAATTGTGGCAACGCTGACGCACCAATTGAGAAAGCTCCATTTGCTAACCTGTTTATTAGATACCATCCATAGCCAACTCAGGCCGAACCCGATCGTACTCAAACCAGCACTGTATTTCAGTAACACGAGCATTGGGGTGGCTATACCAGCTAAAGAGGCAAGGTGAGCTGAGTATGACGACTGCTGGTCATGAGTGATAGCTTTGTAATTCAATAAAAGGACGGCTGGAAATAAGGCCCAGTAGAAGAATTCTCCACCATCATAAAGATAAAAATTAGCGTGACTGTATCTGGCCGTCAGGAAGATTAAAACGATCCACGGCAAATGGTTCGGCTGACAAACTAACTTGAAAAACCAATACCACAGTAACGTACCGATTACCCATCCCAACAGAGTTGTCCATTGGATAGCCTGCCCTCCATCGAGTTGAACGCCAAGATCGTTTGCGGAGTGATCTACAAAGGCTGGGATGGCACTGTAAGATTCAGGCCACCAGGTGATCGGAGAATTCCGATCCTCAGCGAGGTTTTGTGGATCGACTGATGTGAGTGTAACTGGATTCTGCGCCTTGCTTGTCGCGGTGGCTAGCAGGTATGTGCCTACATCGGATGCGATGGCCGGACGTTGAACGAAGGCAGAATAGATGCTTAACGCGATGACCAGAAAGACACCAAACCAGCCCACCTTGATTAAGCCAGAGGCGGAATCAACTGGTTGCTCACTGTTCATGGGCGTTTCTTATGCTAGCAGGTCATCAAGCGGAGGCATGTGGCCGGGCAGTTGCTGGAAAATCGTCATGGCCAATTGCTTCGCCACTTTAGTGGATGCTTCGATTTCATTGGCTTCAAATGCATCTTCAGCTGAGTATACTCCCAACAAGAGTTGAGAGAACACAGATTTTGCCATCGTTAGATGACTCTTACCGGTTTTACCTCGAGTGACTTTGGCTGAGCGTGGCGTGAGCGTGAGGGTGTAAGCTTTACCATCCAGTACCAGACCCAGCGAAGCTGGAAGTGGGATATTAGCAGCTTGTGCACGATCATTGAGTAGATGACGGACTTGCTTTAACAAGGTGAGTGGATTGAACACTTTACTGAGAATGACTTCTCCACCAACGACCGTACGACGCAAAAACTCACCACCGGCATCTTTCATTAGTTGGTGCAAGGGGTCTCCGTCGGGTGCATCGAGTCGTACTGGGACATCCTTTTGCTCGATGACATCGCTACAAACTCGTTCCAGAAGATCAGGAACGATGTCCGGACGACTTTCATCAGTCAGCAATTCCAGAATGCGTCCGTGTTTGACGATGGCATAGCCCACGATTGAATCGAAACCGCTTTCGATGGTTAGTTTCTTAGGGCCGTCAATAGCGACGTAGACCTGTTCGAAGCTGTGACGGTTTAACAACCAACGCCAGGTGGCATCCGTACGAACAATTGCGCCAAATTTACCACTTAGATTTTGTTTGTAGAGACGCATGAGCGCCTCCTGTTCAACATGTCTCCAGATCCGCACATTGAGTGGTTTTTGCGGCTCCTCCAGCGGGTTGGTTGTTTCCGGCTCTTCTTCAAGCACAGTCTGGCGAAGCAGTGATAGGATGCTTCGGGGTGATGTCACACTATAACTGTGTTGACCACCGACACTCCAGCCATGATCTCGGTAAAAGGAGACAGCTGGTGTGCGAAGAATTCCCAGAATAGCACCCTGCTCTAACATCAATTGCTCTGCTTGCTCCAGCAGCGCTGTACCGATTCCCTGTTTGCGGAATTCAGGAGCAGTCGCCATTTCGCACAAAAAGCCAACAGGTATTTGCACGTCTCCGAATTGGATATCTCTCATCTGCACGCGAGCATGCCCAATGATTTGATTGCCTAGTTTGGCTACGATCCGATCTCGAGGTTCGTATTGGGGGTCTTCCAGTTGAGCTGCATAGTCAGTTGACGTTGGCAGTCGAAAGATGTTTTGGAGAAAACGAAAAATAGCGGGATGATCGCCCGCTCGGCCATTAGTTACAGTGACCGTACCTTTTTGAAAGGCAGAATCTCCAAGAACGATGACACTTGCCTGATTCCCATCAAGCGTAATAGTTCGTCGTGTCGTGATGCTTGAACTCATACCACGGAATCCCTCCACGAGTTACAGTTGGCTCCATCCGCAAATCCTTTTGCAACTGTAATTTAAGGCGTATTTGTGGCAGATACCAGTAAATCCAACAAAGTTTTCCCATTAAATAAAACTAGTGAGAATTCCCGAGAGTCGAATAATTGAAAGTTGAGCTGTTGTTTTTCGAGTTGAATTTTGGCTTTAAGTAGTCTCTCCTCCTCGTCGGCAAGCATCAATTTGATCTTTTGATGGATCTCTTGAAGCGTCTGATGCCAGGCCGGTCGTTGCTCAGGCGGAACCGTTTGCTGTACGTGCTGACGCTTATCTTCCATCAGTTGTGCCAACTGAGTTCCGGCCTTGTGGCCATTCTCAATTGCTTTAAGAGCGACTTTATCCGGTGAGAATTTCAGAGCCCTAAGGTCCTGATTGACGACATCCAATTCCTGTTGCGGATCAACAAATTGCTCTTCGAATAGCTTTATGGTCGAAGTTGCAATTTGTATACGTGGGAGGCTCACCCCTAAGAATTGCTCAACGATATCGTCGGTAAGCTGATCGTATTTGCCTCCGCCAATGCCATGAAGAAATAGATCACCCAGCATAAGGCGACAGTACATGGTGGTTGTTAACGCTCGGGGTCGAATTTTCAAGCCACGCTGGCATAGCACTTGGAGTTGGTTAACTGCCTCGTCATTACCAGCAGTAAGATTGATTTTGCCTAAGCTAGCCCCCGATCCATCGAGCAATTCAATTTCATTATCCATAGGTCTACAAAATAGTGATTGTCGAATAGGAGCATCGTTGGTCCAAAACCAAAGTGGTAACTCAATGGCAGATTCCATTTGAGTTAAGACCGGGACGGGATGAGATTGACTGCGAATCTTGTGAACTTGTCTATATGAGGCAAGCGATTGGTTATATGTCTCTCTTAACAGACCGGCGTTTTTCATTAAGTGTAAGCAGAACAGAAGGAACTCGCTGGTTTGGCAAATCGTACTGAGCGGCAGCTCGAGATTCAGCATGCCGTATTGACATTCGAGCGAGTGGCGGGCGTAGGCAAGCTTGAGACCTACATTGGGTTGTGGTGATTGGCGGACATAGTTCCAGTATTGGGTGAGCAGTGGGTCACTGTTGGCTGTTAAGGCAGATGCAAGGACTCGTTCAGAGAAAGAGTCGAACAGCTCAGGGGATTGGACGTCCGCTTCTTCGAAAGGGAGATTGGATTGTTCTGTATCGAATTCGAATTGCGTGATCTGTGGGGAATCCAACGAGCCGGTTGGGACGGCGATCGAAGGCAAGCCGCATAAATCATTATCAATGATTAAGTTGATGGCGACGGCTTGATGCCGCTGAGCTAATTGATGTAGCAGGACGTTCTTAAACCACACACCCGGATGGAATAATTTAGGCTGATGCCCAGACAGGAAAATCAGATCAGCATCGACTTGAGTTGATTCGGAGAGTCGATCCCCTGAAAAATCCGATGCGAGTTGGATCAGTTCTGTACGGGCTGAGCGTCTTAGTTCGTGCAGTGGCCTGCCGGCGATGATTAAGTCAGCAGATTTCGCGATGAGCTCCTGATTGGTCCTCACCAGTTGCGTGGATTCAGAGAGTGGTGGCTCGACCAGAACGCCCCCATGCTGTTGCGGAGCGCGTAGCTTGCGGTATTTGATTCGAGAATCACTCATTTCAATAACCGTGGGATGGTTTGGGATTATGCAAACTGTTCTGTTTTTGCAATGCTTCGATCAAGTACCAGATGGTAGTACTCTAATCGAGTGGTTGCATCGTCGAGGACTCCGCCAAACGAACGGTCCTCATCAAGGTAGATCAGCGGCACAGGCCACTCGATGATCTTCAATTCGTGTTGTGCAGCTTGTACCCACAACTCGAGCGGCATGGCGTATCCATTTTCGGTCAAATCGAGTTTCTTTAATCCACTGGTGCTATAGGCTTTGAATCCACAGAAGGCATCGGTGAGTTGGATACCTAAGCGTCGGCTGATTTCGGCAGATACTGTTTGATTGATTTGCCGGCGTTGTTCAGGAGGTGCTGTGTCTTCGTCAAATTGCTTTAGGTAGCGACTGCCAGAAACAATATCTACTCCTTTACTACATGCCTCTACGAATTCGGGGATCCGCTGGGGTTCATGTTGTCCGTCACAGTCAATTGTGACTACAGAGTGGTAATCATGATCGATCGCATATTGGAAAGCGGTTTTAAGTGCCGCTCCATAACCTGCATTCTGTTCATGTTCGATCACGATCACGTCGGTTCGCTGAGCTAGCTTTTCGGACGTTCCGTCAGTAGACCCATCATCTACAACGAGTACGTTGTCGCTGTACTGTTTCACGAGATCCAGGACTTCATTGACGTACTTGACCTCGTTGAAAACGGGCAGCGCGGTTAGAAAATTCTGGGGCATAGATGCTAAACGATCACTGGACAGAGGGGAATAAGTTCAATCACTCATTGTATTTACAGCCTATTGATAGCTCAATGAGCATAATTGGTAACTCTGGTTGTGCTGGATTTAATCTGTGATGATGATAGGGTGAATGTCGCCCGTCGACTCATCATGTATAGAGGAATATGTCGTTGCTTAGAATTCGACCTGCTGTTCGATTAGCCTGCTTTTCTCAGTCATTTAAGAAAGCACTAATCACTGCTGCATCCATGGGTGCTGAGGCAGTGGAAATAGATGCGCGTAGCGAATTAAGCATGCGGGATTTGAGTGACACGGCAATTCGTCACGTATGTAAACTGCTGGAAGATCAGGGATTAGCGGTTAGTGCAATCACGTTTCAGACTCGACGGGGCTACAACGTTCATGCAGATTTGGACCGTCGAGTGCATGCTACGAAACAAGTGATGGAAATTGCCTATCGCCTTGGCTCTAAGGTGGTCGTAAATCGAATTGGTCGTGTTCCGGAAGATACGTCACATGACGACTTTGATATGCTGCGTGACGTGCTCACGGAAATCGGAGAACATGGCCAGCGAGTCGGAGTATCATTGGCGGCTCGAACTGGTACTGAAAATGGAGCGATCCTTGCCGAACTACTACACCAGTTGCCTCCGGGTTGCGGGGCGGTAGACTTTGACCCAGCCAGTTTAATCATGAATGGTCATTCGTCATCCGAAGCAGCTAATGCCCTGGCTCCCTTTATCGCTCATATGCATGTGAAAGATGGTTTGAAGGATATTGCCACCGGTCGTGGTGAAGAAGTCGCCTTTGGATCAGGCGTGGTCGATTTCGATGAGATTTTCGGCCTACTTGAACAACAGCAATACAACGGATTCTTTACAGTAGACCGCGAGTTTGCGAAGAACCCTATTCGAGAAATCGCAGAGACGATTGAGCACTTAAAGAGAATCTAATCTGAAGTTGCTTGCGGGTGACTTCGTTAACGGACACAATGGCGGATGTAGTCAAAGTTGGGCCGAGTCATCATCTGTCCAATTATTAATTCAACGGATCCAAATTTCATTGAGAACAAGGCAATTGCCATGAAACGAATTGGTAATCTTTTAACGTCCATTTTACTGACCGGCTTTAGTGTGCTATTTGTGTCCGGAGCAATGGCCCAAGATAAACCGGCAGAAAAAAAAGTGTCTGCAGAAAAGCAGAAGTTGTACGACCTGTTTGAGAAGAAGCTCACTAATGTGCAATTCAAAGGTAACTTCACCGTCTTAGGACGCGAACAGAAAGGTGATTTACCCAAAGAGACCTACACAATTAAGTCGGTCAAAAAGCTAGATGAAGGTGAATACTGGCTTTTTACAGCACGCGTTCAATACGGTGGAAAAGATATTACCGTGCCGATGCCGTTACAAGTGGAATGGGCTGCCTCGACTCCCGTGATTACATTAACAAATGCTGCGATCCCGGGACTCGGAACATTTAGTTCGCGAGTGGTAATCTATAAGAACAAATATGCTGGTACTTGGAGCCACGGCGAAGTAGGTGGACACCTCTTTGGTACGATTGAGCCTGCTCCCGAAGAAGCAGATCCTGAAGACAAGTAAAGCTTTTTGAAGAGAGCGATTTATGGCAACGGTTGCAGATGTTTGCGGCTATTTAGAATCCTTTGCTCCGATAACGCTTGCGGAAGACTGGGATAACGTCGGACTGTTATTAGGTGATCGTCAGACTGCGGTCCATAAAGTCATGACGTGTCTAACGGTTACAGGGAATGTTGTTCAGGAAGCTATTGAGCAGCAAGTCGACATGGTGGTTACTCACCATCCCATCCCTTTTAAGGGAGTCAAGAAATTAAGTACTGACAGTTCGACCGGCGCCTTGTTGTGGGATTTGGCATCCAATGGAATTTCTGTTTATAGCCCACATACCGCATTTGACTCGGCACGCAATGGGATCAATCAGCAACTAGCAGTTGGGCTGGGTCTGACAGAGATCAGACCACTAATGCCCAATCAGGACTCAGATGATAAAAGGCTCCAGGGACTCGGAACCGGACGTGTTGGAGTCTGTGAATCGACCACATTGAAGGAGTTTGCTTCTTCTGTCTCTGCATTTCTCCAAATCGATGGTTTGCATGTGGTTGGTGACCCGCAGATGCAGATTTCTCGGATTGGAATTGGATGTGGTAGTGCCGGCGAGTTCATCCGCCCGGCATCTCGAGCAGGTTGTCACGTATTGTTGACCGGTGAAGCGCGATTCCACACCTGTCTGGAAGCGGAGTCATTAGGTATTGGCATGGTGCTTCCAGGGCATTATGCCAGCGAACGGTTTGCCTTGGAGTCGTTGGCTCAGCAGCTGGGTTCCGAGTTCTCTGATTTAACTGTCTGGGCAAGTCGTTCCGAACGTGATCCTCTATCCTGGCAAGCTGGTTAACAGGCTGTTTCTCGCTTAGCACCAAAGTCTGCTATTTGGTGTCACCTATTGATGGGTTGATTTGATCGGGACATAGGAATTAGTATTCCGAGTTGGAGAGGAGCGAGTCGATTGATGCACAAAGAGTGGGTGTCACTTTTGTTGATTCTTGGTTTGTGGGCACCGGTCTGCGCGCAGAACTCACTTAGCAGTGTGCGTCAGTCTATCCAGGGAGGGATTCCTGGTCACCGCCTCCCACGCTCGCCGGAACGAAGCCAGACGGATGACGAACATGAATGGCGGTTTGACGACGATGATGACGATGATCATTCGCCAAATTCAATAGGAGAGTGGAATCCTTTGGGCGGCATCTTTTTACTTCCTTTCTCCGGCCCTCGCTACTTTCTTGAAGACACTGGGCAAGAAGCTTATTTCACCGAATATCCTTTCGCGAATCAGTATTCCGGTAATCTTCTTATCGAACCACTTTGGCATCCCAACCTAAAGACATCCCGACTACGGTTTGGAACGGAATACGGCGACAACTTCGACCGTCAACAGAAGATTACTACTCGGTTGCAATACGAACGGAAAGATCGACTCGGAATTGATTCCTCTTTCGATTACTTGCGCGAGCAACTTGGCGGTGGTGAGCACGACCAACTTTGGTTGGGTGACATCAACCTGACATGGAGATTTGCTCAAGCAGAATTTGCTGAACTTCGCGCAGGAGTTGGTTACAACTGGATGGCTGCTACTGATGCTTCCGGTAAGGGGTTTAACTTCACCTATGGTGGAAGCTTCTATTTGGATAATCCGAATGTCCTGGATTTTGACATTGATTTGGGGCGTATTGGCGACGCAGGTTTAACGCGATTTAAAACTAGCTATTCACGGTATATAAAACGGATCCGACTATCCGTGGGCTACGAGCATCTACGCTTGGGAGTTTTTGAAACCGACTATTTTACTGCAGGTTTAAGTCTCGACTATTGACGCCCTAAAGAGATTCTTCAAAGAGGTAAGGACTAAGATGGGACAACGATTTTTTCTGGAATCTTCGCCAGCTCCGGATGCGACCACGATTGACCTGGGTGGTCAGGAAGCACAGCACTTAATAAAGGTAATGCGTGCCAAGCCCGGAGCAGTTGTCGAGCTGTTTGATGGCACTGATATGGAATGGCAGGCAGAGATAACAGACATTCGCCGCAATTCCGCAACGTTGAGATTGCTCAGTTCGGAAGTGATATCCCGGGAACCGTCGATCGAGCTCACTCTGGGGATTGCTTTGCCTAAAGGTGATCGGCAAAAGTGGGTTATTGCCAGATTGGTAGAGCTTGGCGTGCAACGCATTGTGCCACTCACTACTGATTACGGTGTGGCTCAACCAGTAGAAAAAGCGATCGATCGACTCAGACGTCAGGTAATTGAAGCTAGTAAACAGTGCGGGCGTAATAAGCTCATGGAGATCACTGCTCCTCAATCTTTCAACCAATTTATCGAACTAGCGGAAGGCCAGCGTTGGATCGCTCATCCTCTCTCCGCTCCCGGAGCGTCAGAACATCAGTCGGCTTCCTCATTGCAGTCTACAACCGGCCAGACATACGTAGCGATTGGTCCGGAAGGTGGATTTAGTATTAACGAAGTGCAACTGGCTGAAGGACAGGACTGGCAAGCTTTAGACTTAGGCTCTCGGATTCTCCGAATTGAGACAGCTGCATTAGCAATTGCGTCTCTAGTCCTTCTTGGCAAATAAATCTCCCATACCGAAAGCTAACCTCGTCGTTTACAATAAAGCCTCCTGAGGCCAGAGAATTGGATTACAGAATTGAGGCTCAGTCTTAATGACCGCTGATAAACATCCTGAAGACGAGATAGCTGTCGATTTAAAGAATCGAGGTTTCGCTGCGTTGCTAGCTTGGCTCGTGCCGGGGTTGGGGCACATGTATCAGGGAAGAATGTCCAAAGGCATCGCTATTTTTGTCAGTATTTCATTCCTATTTGTCGTCGGGTTACAGATGGGTGGCGGAAAGGTGGTTTACTGCTCCTTTACGGGAGAAGATTTGCGTTGGCAGTTTGTGGGTCAGGCGTTTATTGGTTCTGCGGGAGTCCCTGCTGTTGTTCAAAACCGAGTAAGACGGTCACAGGAAAAGAACAACAAGCCCCGTACCCCGTTATTTGGGGGTCGATTTGCGCCTCCGGCGAACCATTATGAGCGTGCTGAGTGGTTGCGAGACTATCATGCGTACTACGATATCGGAACTCTTTATACCCTGATTGCGGGTGTATTAAATATGTTTGCGATTTTTGATGCTTATGGCGGACCGGCTTACTGGTACGAGAGTTATAGGAAGGAAAAGTCCGGCGACAAAGAAGGTCAAGACGTATGATGAATTGGCTCTCCGCATTACTTATTTTCGGTGCAGGTCCTGACGCGATATCGGGTTGGGAACAAATCCTATACTTGATTCCGTTGGTTTTATGCTCCAGCCTTGTTTACGGGGCGACACGGCATGAAGACTGGACGATCATTGCTAAGGAATCGGTGAAATTAGCTGCCTGGCTACTGTGTTTTACAGGATGCGTCTTTGTGGTCGTCTTATTGTTTAGTTTCTTTAACTGAGCCGGCGTTACCACCCGAATCCTCGCTTTAATCATACAGGATGCAGTTTTTGGCCCTGTTTCTCAGAATTCTGTTACTTGGCACATTCTTGTATGGCTTAGTAAGATAGAAGCTGTCTTATCAAAACCAACTTGGAGGTTGATCGCACACCTCATATGAGAATTATTATTCTTGGCGGCGGCACAGTGGGAAGCTGGATAGCCGAGACTCTCTGTCCAAATCATGATGTCACTGTGATAGACACAAACCCTGAAGTGATTCAGCGGTTAAATGACCATTTGGATGTCCAAGCCTTTGTTGGCTCAGCTATCGACTCGACCTTATTGTTTCAGGCTCAGACGCTGACCATGGACTTGTGTTTAGCGGTAACCGGAGATGAATCTAAAAATGTGCTAGCAGCAAGTATGGCAAAACGGATGGGGTGTCGCCGAGCGGTTGCGCGGATCCATTCGCCAGTCATGTTTGACAAAAGTACATTCGATTACGAGACGGAATTTCGCATCGATCGTTTGATTAGTTTAGAAGAACTGACCGCGATTGAATTGGCTCAGGAAATTAGAACCCCTGGTTCGGTCGTCGTGGAACATGTCGCTCGTGGTTCTATTAAAGTTCAAAGTGTGACGCTAAGTCCGAAGGCGAAGATCCTAGGGGTTTCGCTCAAGGAATTGAAATTGCCGGGTTCTGTTCGAGTCGGTTCCATCACTCGAGTGGATGAGCAAACTCAGGAGAAGACGACTCGACTAGCTAGGGCGGATGACGTACTTCAGGCAGGCGACCAGATATTGCTGATCGGCGATGATGAAGATGTGGATGCCATGTTGGACAAAGCATTGAAGAATAAGAAAAAGAAAGAGGTGGTCATTGCCGGAGGTGGAAACGTCGCGGTTTATCTGGCCACGATTCTTGAATCAGGACCCTACGATGCGATTCTGATTGAACGTGATTTGGAACGTAGTGAAACGCTTGCGACTCAACTACCAGAAGTTACTGTCCTCCACGCTGATGCCACTTACCGTCAAACGCTTTTGGAAGAGCATGTTGAAAAGACGGACTTCTTTGTCGCCTGCATGGGAGACGATGAGAGCAACATCATGACGAGTGTGGAAGTCGATGACATCATTAACAGTACCGACGGTGTTGAGCGTGATGACAAAACGATTGTCTGTGTGGTTTCTAGACCTGATTACGCTCAGGTGATAAGCCGACTGGGGATAGATCGGGCTATCAGCCCCAGAACGGCGATGGTTGAACAGGTCCAGACGTTTTTGACGACCGGGGCTGTGATTTCCACAAACTCCCTGCCGGACACAGATATCGGAGTTTATGAAATTGAGGTTCAGCCGGGGTCCGCGGCGGAGGAACATGTGTTGGTGAATCTGGCTCTGCCTCTGGGGAAATGTTTGATCGCCGCTGTTTCCAGTCAAGGAGAAGCTCGAGTACCACGGGGAGACGACCATTTCAAAGCAGGAGATTACGTGGTTGCTTTGATTCACGCGGATGCCGTGGATGACGTGGTTGAGAAATTCAGCGGGTCTAGTCGGTAGGCGGAAATGAATTTTCGTGTCGTTAGCTATTATCTGAGTATTGTCTGCTTCTTTGTTGCAGCAGCGATGGCAGCGTGCTGTTTGTTCGCGTTTCCATGGTTAGGTCATCGAACCAGCGAGATATATTCTGAACTGTCTTTCGAGTCTGATGGAGTAAGGGGCCTTTTATTCAGTGTCGCTGTAAGTGTATTCGCCGGTATTCTCCTGCGTCACTGGGCGAAAGGAGTCCGAGGTGAAGGACTCTACCGAAAGGAAGCGATGGCGACCGTCGGTTTAAGCTGGGTGATTGCGACCTTACTAGGGGGCCTGCCCTACATGATTGCCGGAGTGAAATATGCACCGGCGATTCGACTTGAAAGCCCAGTTTATGCAGAGGTCTATGAGCACCCTTACCACTGGCGGCAAAACTGGGCCTCTCATGACTTAAATCTGTCGGAATCCCAATTCAAGGTGCTGCAGGCAGTCATTGACGACCCGAGCCTTCCTTCTCGAGGAATTTCATTAGGAGAAATTGCAGACAACACAGGGTTGGATTCTCAGTTAGTTCGGAGTACTGTCAGCCAATTGCTAGTATTAGAGGGGATCGGTAGCAAGCTGCGTACAATCGAGGCTCCCGGGGCATCGAACCCTCAATCCACTCTTGTTACTGTCGAGTGGATTTCGATGGGATTCGGTGATGCTATGTTTGAATCTCAGTCCGGTTTCAGTACGACAGGTGCGACAGTCATCAGTAAGCTAGAGGACCCGAAATTTGTACCCCACTGCATTTTGTTTTGGCGAAGTGCGACTCACTTTCTAGGCGGCTTGGGAATTATCGTCTTGTTTGTCGTGTTGTTGGGAGGGAGTTCAGCAGGAAAGGCCCTAATGCGTGCTGAGATGCCCGGGCCAACAAAGGAAGGCAACACTCCAAGAATGCAGCATGCTGCATGGCGGTTTGGCGGACTCTACATTGTTCTAAATACAGCTCTGACCATCCTGCTGTTATTTGACATGAATTTGTTTGACGCTTTATGCCACGCCTTCGGTACGATGGCTACCGGAGGATTTAGCACTTATGACTCCAGTGTTGGATACTTTAATAGCGCTTATGTAGATTACATCATTACACTGTTCATGATTCTAGCTGGGACCAATTTTGCCTTGCTCTATTTGTTAGTCATCCTCAAAGCGGGCAGTGGAAGTCGGTTTGTTCGCTGGAAGCAGCAAGTGATACAGGTCTTTAAAGATTATGAGTTGCGAGTGTACTTAAGCATTATCGTTGTGGTGACGCTGCTCGTAATGGTTTACGGCCTATCGTATGGTGATTGGGATTTACCTGGTGATGAAGCCGCAGGAATCGGCTTATTCGACAAGATAACGCGGTCTCTCAGGTATGGATTGTTCCAGGTGGTAGCCATCATTACGACCACGGGTTTCGGGACCCACGATTTCAATCAATGGAACGAATTCGGAAGAGCTCTTCTGTTGGGTTTGATGTTTATCGGGGGTTGTGCAGGGAGTACAGGTGGAGGAATGAAAGTGATCCGACACATTCTCTTTGTCAAAATTCTGCGTCACGAGGTAGAGCTTCTCTATCATCCGAACGTCATCCGTCCGTTGAAGCTTGGAAATGAAACGTTTGATGACAAAGATATGCGTCGTGGCATTCTGGCGTATTTTGGGTTTATCGCCGCATTATTCATGCTGACTTGGTTGATCATCATGGCAGTTGAACCAGATACAACCTGGCATCACGACGACGTTTCCAACAAGCTCGTAGATAATTCGAGTGCCGTCATCGCGACGCTCAATAATATTGGTCCTGGCTTGGGAATTGTTGGGGCTACTTCCAATTACGGAGCTTACTCGCCTGTTTCCAAGCTGGTGTTTACCTGGTTGATGATGCTTGGGCGGCTGGAGATTTTTTCCATTTTAATCCTCTTCTCACCCGCCTTCTGGCTAAGTCGCAGGTAATCGGAGTTTTCGCGGTGACGAGTCAGCAATTACGTGCCACCAATCAACAGAATGCCCCGGGATCCACTTCGGCTTTGGAGGATCTCCTGAGTACTCCGACTGATGAAGTCTTTGACATGTTCGCCAATATGGACGGACAGTTAGTGATGCTAGGTGTTGGTGGTAAGATGGGCCCGACGATGGCCCGTATGGCCCAGCGGGCAATCACTGCCTCAGGATCGTCCATGACCTTAGTGGCAGTTTCTCGTTTTTCGAATCAGGCTGTCCGTGACAAGCTGGAAAGTTGGGGAGTCCGCACTCACGTTTGTGATCTATTAGACCCTCCGTCTGTTGCTGCGTTGCCGGATGCCACCCACGTACTCAATCTCTCAGGCTTTAAGTTTGGTGCCGCAGATAATTTAGGGCTTACGTGGGCGACGAATTGCGAGATTCCATCTGCCATTTGCCGTCGTTATCAATCCAGCCAGATCGCCGCCTTTTCCACAGGAAACGTCTACGGGATGGTCGACGTCCAGTCCGGGGGTAGTCTGGAGGAATCACCATTACGGCCGGAAGGTGAATACGCGATGGCAGCGTTAGGTCGTGAACGCATGTATGAATACTACTCTCAGGCGTTGAATATCCCTCTGGCCATCCTGCGATTGAATTATGCCACAGAGCTCCGATATGGCGTGCTCATCGATATCGCTTCTAAAGTTTTGGCTGGTCAGCCAGTGCCGCTGGCCATGGGATATCTGAATGCGATTTGGCTAGGTGATGCCAATGCGATGACTCTGCGATGCTTGGACCTTTCGGTAGCTCCAGCCCGTCTGATCAATATGACCGGCCCGGATGTTATCTCGGTTCGCGAAGTCGCTTCGCAAGTAGGTGAATTGGTTGGGAAACCGGTTTTCTGGGAAGGCGAGGAATTGGAGACGGCATTATTAAGTCAGGCGAGACATAATTATCCATTGATCGGTGAGCCCTTAATCAATTTGGAAACCATGATTCGATGGTCTGTCCAGTGGCTACAGTGTGGTGGTGAGTCGCTAGGGAAGCCGACGAAATTCCAGATTACCGATGGTAAATTCTAGTTGTAGGTGGCAGGTAAACACGCCACCACATCCGTACTGCTCTAAGGTATTCAGCAATCGTAGGAGCTAATTGCTGACGGATGGGTGACGTGTTTTTCGCCAGTGGGATTTAGCCGGCTACCTGCAATCTAATTCATACTTTGGCCATGGCGTGAGGGGCTGTCTAAATTGAGAGCGTTCGCGGGATTTTGCCTTTCACTGAAACTCACATTCATAATGTTTTGTAAAGCGTAACAGCGGTTTCCCTGATGTTCGTGACAGAATCCGGATACGAACCAACTGCTTTCATGAGCATAGATTTCTTTGACTTCAAATTGAAGCCAGACAGCATAGTCCTCCCAATTGTCGAGATGGATATCAGAGTTTTTACTGATTAGGTCATCCACCACAAGGATTTCCAGAGTGACCTGGTCCATGATGCTTTTCGCCAATGCTCGTAATAGATCCCTTTCAAGCGTTGAATGTCTGGGTTGGTGTGTTTCAAAAGTACAGGCTTGGTAAAGCCGTTCCATGGCTTGGCGCTGGGGTAAATCGAGTTTATCCATGAACATGGAGAAGATGGTGTCGAGTGTTTCTTGAATGCCATCGATATGCATCCAGGGAGAGCAGCGAGTGGCGAGTATCAGGTCACGCAGGTGGTTGATGTTGCATCTGCGTCGGATCTGAAGTTCACCACTGCCTGCTAAAGATTGTTCGCCCACGATACAGTAACTATCTGCGAGGTTATCAAATTGAACAGATATTCCTGATTTACGTAATAAATCAAGATCACGATAGATGGTCCGCTTACTGACATTGAACTTTTGAGCCAGATCGTCCGCGGTCACTCGGGAACCTGTACGAATCTGTTCAGCAATTTGAAAAGCGCGTCCTGCATATCGTCTTGGCATTCGGGAGATTGACGCCATGAGAATAACTCCTTTTATTTATTAGAGGTTCTTAACCAAGAATTGGGGGCTCACTTACCTAGTTGCGCTAAAGTGCCAAAGGGCGCCCTGAAATCTTGAAAGAAATCTAAGAAACCACAAACTCTTTTGATTGCGTTAGAATACGAAGCATGAAATAAGGGAAATTCTTCCAAAAGGAGTGTCACTGTGCATCAACATCGGTATGTAGAACGAGTCGTGGATTTGATGGATCCCACGGAAAATGTGTTGCTCAATATGTCTTATGAAGATGCTGCCGAACGTGTTGCTTCCGGTGATGCTGAGCAGGTGGCGGAAATTGATGGTCAGTTTGCGATTATGCAAAAGCGAGGGAATATCGTACGCATGGCAAGGTCGATCGGCCGGCCCATGCGATACTTTCTGGCAAAACGAGCCGAAGGTCCCTGCCTGATCGTCGCGGAACGAATGGAGCAATTGCGAGCGGCGCTTGCAGAAGAGGGTCTGGAAGATCAGTTTCACCCCTCCTACACACGTATGGTACCCGCCCATTATGTCGTTGAAATTGCCCTAATCGGCTGTCCGGACCCTAATCCTGTTAACACTCGATTCTTCACTCCGGAACGCAATGTCCTAGGGACCGATTTGGATGAAATCGGCGAGCGTTACATCCGTCAGCTTACTGAGGAAATGGATAAATGGCTTGATACCGTCAACGAAGACGCGCCGTTAGGAGTACTTTTTTCTGGAGGGATTGATAGCGGTGCAGTTCTCATCGTCCTCCGGCACCTGCTACTTCAGCGTGGACAGGCCCCCAATCGCCTGAAGGCATTCACACTCAATGTTGCCGGCACATCAGCCGATGCTAGCCAGGCCAAACAGTTTGTCGACGAAACGGACATGAGCTTGTTTCTTGAAGTAGTGGATGTGGCTCAGGAGGACGTCAACTTCAAAGAGACGATTAAAGTCATTGAAGACTACAAGCCGCTGGATGTGCAGTCGGCTACGATGGCCCACGCTCTACTAAAGAAGATCAGAGAGTTATATCCAGATTGGATTTATCTGATTGATGGTGATGGTGGTGATGAAAACCTGAAAGACTATCCCATTGAAGATAATCCGGAACTGACGATTGTTAGTGTCTTAAATAATTTAATGCTCTATCAGGAAGGTTGGGGAGTAGAGTCAATCAAGCATTCTCTAACCTACTCGGGTGGCCAAAGCCGCGGACACGTTCGGACGTATGCACCAGCAGCAACTTTGGGATTTCGTGGATTTAGCCCGTTCGCGCTACCCTCGGTGATCAATGTGGCAGAAGGAATCCCTTTTATCGAACTCACTGATTGGGATCATGAGAGGTTATATGAGCTCAAGGGCGAAATTGTTCGCCGGGGTGTAGAAGCCGTGACCGGTGTCACCATGCCGATTTTTGAAAAGCGACGTTTCCAGCACGGTGCGGCATCGGAAGACATTTTCCTCAGGTCGTTTCCCGATTCGGATCAAGCTTACCGGGATGCCTTTGCTGAAATCTTCTAAATGGATTTGCCAGTTTTCAATTCCGAGCAGATCAAAGCCCGTCGCCCCGCTAAGAATCGGGTAAGGGAGGATCGACCATATGCCTGGATGGTGGAATCTGAATGCAACAGTCTTGGTGAATTAAACCAGGTATTGACATTGTTTCTGACCGGCTGTGAATGCCCGTTTCAGTGTACGATGTGTGATCTTTGGAAAAATACGCTGGATCAAAAAACTCCTGTTGGTGCCCTTATTGAACAAATTCAATTTGCTTTTGACGATCTGAATGTTGACTGGCAGGATCCTAAGTCCGCCGGTATTTCCACTATCAAACTTTATAACAGCAGCAATTTTTTTGATGCTCGTTCTGTGCCACGTGAGGACTGGCCAGCAATTCAGGAACTAGTTCGGCAATTTGAAACGGTAGTTGTGGAGAATCACCCGGCATTTTGTGGAACGCCCGTGTTCGAGTTTCAGCAGGGCCTTGTCGGGCAATTGGAAGTTGCGGTGGGGCTGGAAACCATCCATCCCGAGATCCTGCCCTGGCTAAACAAGCAAATGACGCTTGCTCAGTATCAGCACGCCGTTGAAAGTTTAGTAGCGAATGATGTCCGAGTCAGGACTTTTATCTTAGTGAAACCCCCTTCGTTGAGTGAGAGTGAAGGAGTCCACTGGGCGGTCGAGTCAATGAAGTTTGCCTTCGATTGCGGAGTTGAGTGTTGTTCCATGGTGCCCATGCGTTCGGGGAACGGTGTGATGGATCAGCTACGGAATTCCGGCAAATTTACGCCTCCCGAAATCACCAGCTTGGAGCAAGTTCTGGCGATTGGGCTGCAGATGAAACGGGGCCGCGTCTTCATGGATTTATGGGATAGCGAGCAATGGTTGGGCGTAGCATGTTGTAGGCAGCAACGGCTTGAGCGGATTGCCGGCATGAACGATCAGCAACGGGTACTTCCGGAGGTGCAGTGTGACAGCTGTTGATAAAGAGCAATCGTTTCTAGTCATTGGTGGCGGATTCAGTGGTTCACTGCTTGCCACGATTCTGGCTAAATCTGGATTTCCCGTTACGCTGATTAACCGCGAACGCCATCCTCGTTTTGCTATTGGAGAGTCCTCGACACCGACCGCGGGATTTATTCTCAAGTCACTGGTACAACGGTTTGATCTTCAAGAGTTGGACCCGTTGACTAAATATGGGTTATGGAGCAGGCACTATCCACAGATTAGTTGTGGAGTGAAACGTGGTTTTAGTTACTTCTTTCATCAGCCGGGAAGCCAGATTCAGATTACTCCCTCACACGACTTTGAATTACTTGTCGCCGCAAGTCAGTCTAGAGAAACAGCAGATACTCATTGGTACCGCCAAGACGTTGATACCTTTTTGTTCGCCTACGCTGCAAGCAATGGAGTGGCTTGTATGTCAGACGCTGCTTTGACTAACGCCAAGTACAACCCTGCGGGACATTGGGAGGTTCGACTTAACTCCACTGGCCCTCTTCGGCAATTTGACTGGATTATTGACGCTTCCGGAGCAGGCGAAGTCATGAGTCGATTGACTGGAAGCCCACGCCGAACTGAAGCTCCTTTTGTAACCAATACATCAGCCTGCTATGGGCACTTTAGAAATGTCCCTCGTTATGACGACTTACTCACGGACGCCGGCATGGATATTTCAGACTTTCCTTTTCCATCGGATGATGCAGCTCAGCATCATATGTTCAACGCCCAGTGGTTATGGAGTCTACGATTTGAAAATGGGATTTCCAGTTTGGGTTTGGTTACCGATTTGAATCGTCGGAACGAGGGTGACTGGGAAGAGATGCTTAACACATATCCTGCGATGGCAACTTTGCTACGAGAGTCCATTCCCTCTGCGGCCACTCCCGAATTGCGTGTTTCGGGACGAATGCAACGTCAGGCAAGGCAGGGGTGTGGGCCGAATTGGGTAGCGTTACCGAATACGATTGGATTTGTGGATCCGTTACATAGCACGGGAATTGCGCATTCATTGAGTGGAGTGGAGCGTTTGGCGGAAATCTTCCTTTACTCACAAGATACATCCGCGGATGTGTCAGCTTATGCAAGTGCCGTGTATAAGGAACTGCATTTCATCGATCGCCTCATTTCCGGCTGCTATAAGTTGATGCCCAGTAAGCGTCATTTTGAAGCCTATTGCATGCTGTATTTCACGGCTGCCCACAACTATGAAACCCAGAGAATGGAATCTCAGGCGAATCGAACGGTTCCCGGAATATTCCTCTCTGACGATCCTCAAATGGTAGATTTAATAGAGCAGGGATTTGAGTTGGCGTGCAGAATCGAAGCATCAGGTGATTGGACTGAGCCGGTTTTGTTTGAACAACAAATACGGAATCTGATTAGCCCGGTGGACAGAGTCGGGTTATGCAATCCCGAGCTTTGCTCCATGTATGCATCAACCGCTGTTTTATAGTTAATTTAGGGGTGCTGGTTCCCTAAATCCCAAGTTTTTTGGGGGTAATCGAGTTTGACCGGTTTAAACCCCCTAAATTAAAATAAAGAAGTCGTTAAGGCAGACCATGGAAGGTAGTCACACGCAACTCTGAGCCAACACCCAAGCCCACCTTTCGTTGGCAAAAGAATAATAATCGAAACCATTGTTCTCGGGTTCATCCTCCTGTGAGGGACCTGAAATCAATCAGAGATAATTATGAAACCATCCATCACATTTTCCGTAATTCTGGCTGGTCTGTTTTTCGTCAACAGTCCGGAACTTGAAGCTCAACAACCGCTGCATCAGCGGATTGATGCTGCGGTCGCTGATCAGCAGCCTGTATCTACGCAATTGCTTGCAAGTGATTCAGAATTTATGCGTCGACTCTATCTGGACTTACTAGGGACCGTCCCCACTTTGGAGGAGGCGAAGCAGTTTCTTAATGATGAATCGGAAGATCGTCGGGCGCAGTTAGTCGAGCGGCTTATCAACGATCCGCGTTTGAATCACCACTTGGCGACCGCCTTTGATGTGATGTTGATGGAGCGAACCAGTGATTCTGCCATTAAATCATCAGTTTGGCGAAAGTATCTTTACGAATCGTTTGCTAACAACAAGCCTTACAACGTTTTAGCTCGAGAGATCCTCTCTGCTGGTGGAACGGATCCGGACATGCGAGTGGCAGCCAAATTCTATCTGGATCGGACGGGTGAGACCAACCGTTTGACTCGGGATGTTGGGCGCATCTTTCTGGGACGTGATATGCAATGTGCACAGTGTCACAATCACCCGTTAATCGATACCTACTATCAGGAAGATTACTACGGATTGTTTGCTTTCCTGAATCGTAGCCAGCTCTTTACTAATAAGGCAAAGCAGAATTACTTTGCCGAGAAGAGCGTGGGTAATGTCAGTTTCAAGAGTGTCTTTACACAGGAAGCTGGTGAAACAGGCCCTCATCTTCCGGGTGACAATCCGGTGATTGAGCCTTATTTCCAGAAACTGGAAGAATACATAACTCGTCCTAATGGCGACCGAGTCAGTGAGCCAACCTATAGCCGTCGTCAGCAATTGGCCGACCTTGCCACGAATGGAAAAAACATTGCCTTTAACAGAAACATTGCCAACAGATTATGGGGCATGATGAACGGTCGAGCGTTGGTGATGCCGGTAGACTTGGATCACCCAGCGAATCCACCGTCCAACCCAGCTTTGATGTCCGTGCTCCAACAAGCCATCGTGGATATGGATTTTGATGTGAAGCAGTTTCTTAAAGAGATTGCTTTGTCCAAAACTTATCAACGGAGTTTCGACTTGGGGACGGCTTTGCAGAGTGGCCCGGAGCAGCTTCAGATTCAAATCGATAAGATTGGACAACTGCGTGAGCAAACAGATGAAAAGGCTTATGAAGCATTGGACCAATGGGAATCCAAGCTTGAAGAGTTAAAGGCGTTGCGATTAAAGCATGCTGAATTAAGTAAGGCCTACCTTGCTGCTGACGCCGCTGCAGCAGCTCAGCTTGATAAGTACCTAGCACAGGACGGTGCGGTTTTTGCCGCTCAAACAGCAACAGATAAGCAAGTGCCGTTACGGGATGCTTATGCAGCAGCTCACGCGAGTATCGCCAAAGTGCTAGAAACTTTGCCTGAGGATGCAGTGGCCAAAGATGCGGCGGCTAAATTCAAAGCCAAGTTAGATGCTTCTCTGGCCGAGATAAAGAAACAAACCGACGTGAAAACAAAAGCTGAAGCTCAGGGCCAGAAAGAATTGGAAGCGTTAGCTCCTTTGCAGGTTACGCTGGATAATGCCTGGACTGCCTGGAAGCCTGCCAGGGCAGAAATCTTTGCCTTGGAAACAGAAGTCCAGTCATTGCGCAATGAATTTGAACGATTACAGACGCTTGTAGCGGCATATGAAACTCAGGAATATGAATTTGGCAAAATTAAGTCAAACGCCGATCTCCGACTGGAGGTAGCAGCAGCTCAACAAAAAGTTAAATCAATAACTGGTGAAGTTACTGCAGCTGAAGTCGGAGTAGCAGCGTTAAAAACACAAGTGGCTCAAGCTCAGTCTGAAATGGAAGCTGCCGTGAATTTAAGACAGGCGGCTCAAGCTGAATTGACGAAAGTCATGAATGTCCGAACCAGAAAATCTGAAGCGATCCAATTGCTGGCAGCAGTGATGGAGTCCACAACCACGGCGACCGTGACGATTGCGAAAGATCCTCAAGTACTGGCAACTCAGCAACAATTGGCAGGCAGTCAGGAAAAATTAAAGGCTGAATTAAGTGCACTTGACCAGCAAGTGCGTCAGGCAACCGAGGACGTCGCTTCCAAGACGGAGAAGGCAAACGTCGCGATTGAAAAGAAGGAAGCGATGGCGAATCAACTGGCCGATGCGCAGACCGCGTATCAACAGCTAACGACTTCACTAAATACTGCAACGCAAACGGCGATCGATCTCTCCCGTCAGTATGAGGATTCGACAGAAAAGCTCTCGCGTCAACTAGTGAATCACTTTGTTGTAAGTGATCTACGAGCTTTATCACCCGAGCAATTAGCGAATGCGATGATGGAATCGCTGGGCGTCACTGCTGTTTATCGCCGAGGAGTGATAGCGGAATTAGATAAAGCAAAGCCACTTACAGATGCCGATAAGAATGATAGTGCCACCATGATTCAGCGAGAGCGTGAAATCAGTGAAGGCGTGGAGGAGAAGATAGCGGCGATCCGTAATGAATTCGTTACTTTGTACGGCGCCGGTGCCGGGCAAGTGCAAACGGATTTCTTCTCTACCATTGATCAGGCACTTTACATTACCAATGGCTCGCGAGTTACTGGCTGGGTGGCATCCAACAGTTATCTTGTCGGCGGTTTATTAAAACTTGAAGACTCTGCACAAATAGCAGAAGATTTATATATCAGTGTGCTTTCCCGTAAACCTAGCGGAGCTGAAATTCAACGAGTCCAGGAGTTTCTGGAATCGGTAGGAGATCAGAAATCACAGGCGTTACAGGACATGATATGGGCACTACTGGCATCAGCTGAGTTCCGGTTTAATCACTAGGAATTAGTCATTTTTGAAGGGAAAACGAAAATGAAATGTAACTACTCATGTAAATCTGCTGAACATGGGATGGCGCGTCGAGGATTCCTTGGTGGTATGCTGGGAGCCGCAGGCGCTGCCTCCTCAGTTGTAGGAGGATTGGGGGCTTTCACCAATCCATTGATTGCTAAGCAACTATCAAGTCAGCAAAAGCGTGTGGTCGTGTTTAACATGGCTGGTGGCTTGAGTCAGCTGGAGAGTTGGGACCCTAAGCCTGGTCAGGATACGGGCGGCCCTTTCCGAGCGATCCCTACCTCTGTTCCTGGAGTCCACATTTCAGAGCTGTTACCAATCACTGCGAAACAAATGCATCATCTGGCGTTAGTACGAAGTATTAATACCAAAGAGAACGATCATGGTAAGGGTCGTTACATGATGTTCACCGGTCGTCGTCAGACGCCGGCTCAGGAATTTCCGCAAATCGGGTCCGTCATGGCTAAAGCATTGGACGGGGATAAGAACGCTTTACCTGGATACATTCAGGTTTCCAGCAGTACCGGTGGTCGTAGCAACGACGCGGCTTACCTTGGTCCGGCGTTTGCTAGTATTCGAATCGCCAGTGGTAAGCCACCGGCCAATTCCGCTCGACCTAATACCATCGATGAAAAGCGTGACATGCTACGTAATGACTTCCGTAAATTGGCGAATGACGACTTTTCCCTTCGTCGTCGTAGTGCTCAGACGGACGCATATACACAAAGCTATGAGCAGGCTCAGCAATTGATGGCTCGTCGGGATGTATTCGATATTTCGAAAGAACCTCAAAAGGACCATGAACGGTACGGTGACCATCAGTTAGGGCAACACACTTTGTTAGCTCGTCGTTTGTTGGAAAACGGAGTGACCATGGTTCAGGTCACTCATTCAAATTACGATACTCATAATGAGAATTTCAATTTCCACTTCGAACAACTGGGTGAATTTGACCGTGCCTTTGGTACGTTTGTTCAGGACATCGCAGATCGTGGGATGCTGGAAAGTACGTTGATAGTCGTTCTCAGTGAATTTGGACGTACACCTCGGATTAATCAACGCTTTGGTCGAGATCACTGGGGATCATCCTGGTCCATATGTTTGGGTGGAGCCGGGATTCAGCGAGGCGCTGTGATCGGTGCGACAGGGGCAGATGGTGTTCAGATTGAAGATCGTGAGGTTGATCATGGTCACTTATTCCACACTTATCTCCGAGCCGTGGGTGTCGATTCTTTAGGGCACTTTAACATCGGTGGACAGGATATTCCCGTTGCTGACCCTGCTTACGCTCCGATTGAGGAATTGTTGATCTAATGACCTATCCAGTAGCCAAAACAGATCCGAAAGCGACTCATCTTTCGAAGACATTGAAGTATGAGAAGCCGCTTGTCTCCTGTCGGTTTGACCCAACAGGGCGTTATCTGTTTGCAGCTTCGCAGGATTTCTCTGTGATTCGCTGGACGTTGGCTGATGATTCCATGAAAGTCTATAAGGCCCATAATTCATGGGTCCGTGGTCTGGAGTTTTCACTTGATGGAAAGATAGTCGTCAGTAGTGGGTACGATGATCGTCTGTTCTTTTGGGATGTAGAGGATGAACGAGATGAACCTAAACCGGTTCGTGAGATCGTAGCTCATAAAGGCTGGATCCGAGCGATCAGTCTCAGCCCCGATGGAAAATTACTCGCTTCAGGCGGTAACGATCGGATTGTCAAAATTTGGGATATGGAATCAGGCAAGCTCACCAAGGAATTGGTAGGCCACGAACGGGACATCTACAGCCTACTGTGGCATCCAACAGATAGTACGCTACTTAGCGGAGATCTAACCGGACAAATTAAGCGATGGGACGTTGCTGAGGCGAAAGAGACTTCGGCTTACGACGGCAAGGCACTGCATACTTACAACGGTGGCCAGCAGGTTAGTTACGGCGGCATTCGGGGGATGGCGTTGAGTCCGGATCAAAAGACGTTATTCGCGTGTGGTTTGCACAAGGGTACTAACCCACTTGGTGCCGTTCAGACACCGTTGGTGATTTCCTTTGATTTGGAGTCCAAGGAAGCTGGAAAATCATGGTCCATTGATGGGTTGCAAGCTATTGCCTGGCAGTTATACCAACACGAGGACGGTTATCTGGTCGTAGGCGTGGGCGGTTCAGCAGGAGCTCATTTGGTCTTTATTAATCCAACGGAAGATAAAGATTTCCATCGTCTCAAAGTGAGTGATGTGGCTCGTGAATTAGCGATGCATCCTGATGGAGTTCAGGTCGCACTTGCCAGCTCTAATGGTGCAGCTCAGATTTGTCGGTTAGAAGCGAAGCCAGCCGATGCGAAATAAGATTCTGATTCCCGGAATCCTTCTGGCTTGTTTTGCTCAACAGGCTGATGCCCAAGTCATCATTTTACCTACAGGTCAGGCAACATCTGTTGGAACAACTGTTGATGTACCCGACGGTGGCTTTGTTCTGTTGGGTAATGTGCACTACGGAACGGAAGGGATGATACAGCGAGGCCTACCCGGCCTCATTCCGATCGTTGGTGTTGGTCCTTTACTAAACCATCGAGCATTTGTTTCACAAAAAGGCGAGACTCAAATTTACATCGGAGTCAGGATTCATGACTTTGAGGAACTTGATCGTCAGACCTTTCTCAAAGGCCTGCAGATCATTCAGGCAAAACGCGCGGCCGGATTTCTACCTCCCGAAGAAAAGCCTTTGCCCAATCGATTGCCAACGGATTTAAAACAGTCTTTCGCTTCGGAACGTTGAGTGCCTTGTGAGGACCGAATGCGTTAAAATTGAATCTCAAGTGATGCGGAGTTTCAAAGAAGCATGCTTGATTGTGGTCTCTGATTTTTTGCTTGGTGTACCTTCCGTTACGCACCAAATAGCTGACGGTATCGGTTTTCTAAGCCCGTTTAAAGGGAGTAAAAGTAGATGCGGCTAATGGTACTGTGGTTAGGTTTCAGTCTTAGTGTGCCCGGTTCTATTTGGGCCGGAGAGAAAGCCATTTCGTTCAATCGGGATGTGCTTCCCATTCTGGCAAATCACTGTTTTGCTTGCCATGGTCCAGATGCAGAGCAGCGTCAGGCAGACTTGCGACTCGATTTAGAGGCAGTCGCTAAAGCGGACCGGGATGGAAGTTTTGTGATTCACGGGACTCGGCCATCTGACAGTCTCCTGTTAACGCGAATTCAAGAAGAGGATGCGGAATTGCAAATGCCGCCTCCACAATTCCAAAAGCCTCTCACGGACCAACAAAAGGCCACCTTACGACAATGGATTAAAGAAGGTGCGAATTGGGACTCGCACTGGGCATTCAAAACGCTTCGCAAGCCGGACGTGCCGAAGATCACCGAGGGTCAATTAAGCAATGACATTGATCGTTTTGTGGTAGCCCAGTTAATACAAAGCGACATTGAGATTACTCAAAGTGAAGCCGCTGATAAGGTCACGTTAGTTCGTCGTCTCAGCTTTGATTTAAGAGGAATTCCCCCAACGCTGGAAGAAGTGACAGCCTTTGTTAGTCAGGGGCAGTCCTATGAATCGATGATCGAGGCGTTTCTAGCTTCTTCAAGCTACGGTGAGCGGATGGCGCAATATTGGCTGGACCTCGTACGGTATGCCGATTCCGGAGGTTATCACAGTGATGTCACCGTTCACATATCACCTTATCGTGACTACGTGATCCAGTCGTTCAACGACAACATGCCTTTCGATCAATTCACGATCGAACAGCTGGCAGGTGACCTATTGGATGAACCAACACAGTGGCAAATGATCGCAACGGGTTATAACCGGTTGAATAAGACAACAGAAGAGGGTGGAGCCCAGCCCGGTGAGTACATCGTGAAGTATGCTGCTGACCGAATTCGTACCACATCAGGAGCCTGGTTGGGAATCACATTAGGTTGTGCAGAATGTCATGACCATAAGTATGATCCGTTTACTGCTCGGGACTTTTATAGTTTCGGAGCCTTCTTTGCTGATATTCAGGAAGTTGGGCAATACACTGGCGGCCGCCGTGAACCTGAAATTCATGTTCCAACGCTACCCCAACGGGCCGAATTGGCTAGGTTGGATGCTGAGTTGAAACAGGCGACTGAATCAGGGGAAGCGGGAAAGATTGAATCTCTGACGAAGGCGAAAGCTGAGATTGAAAAGCAGTTTGTTCGCACTATGATTACCAAGAGCGTTGCTCCGAAGGAAATACGAATTTTACCTCGGGGAGATTGGTTGAATAAAACAGGCGCGGTGGTGACCCCGGCATATCCCACGGCCTTGAGTCATTTGGGATCGCCATCGCAAGAAAGTATGGACCGATTAGACAGATTGGATTTGGCTCGTTGGATTGTTGCCAAGGACAATCCTCTAACTAGCCGAGTGTTCGTTAATCGGATTTGGAAAATACTCTTTGGACGGGGGATATCACCTCGACTTGATGACTTCGGGGCTCAGGGAGAAGCTCCAACTCATCCGGAACTACTGGATTATCTGGCCGTTCGATTTATCAATTCTGGTTGGGATGTCAAAGGTTTGATTAAGTTCATCGTTTCCTCTCATACTTATCAACAAAGTTCGCTTGTGACCGAACAGGCCGCGTCACTGGACCCTGAAAATGTATATTTTGCTCGACAGTTACGTTGGCGTTTGGATGCTGAGTTTATTCGGGATACAGCACTGTTGACTTCCGGATTATTAGATAAGACAGTGGGAGGTCCCAGTGCTTTTCCCTATCAACCGGCCGGCTATTGGCAGTACTTGAATTTCCCGACACGAAGCTGGAAAGCGGATCGTGGTTCTCAGCAGTATCGCCGGGGACTTTATACACACTGGCAACGTACGTTTGTACATCCTTCGATGTTAGCGTTTGATGCCCCGACTCGAGAGGAATGTACTGCTCAGCGTTCCGTATCGAATACGCCCTCTGCAGCATTGGCGTTACTCAATGATCCTACCTATGTTGAGGCGGCTCGTGCTTTGGCTCAGCGAGTCCTCAAGGAAGGAGGCGATACGGATGTAGAACGAATTAACTGGTTGTTTATGACCGTGTTATCTCGGTATCCCACAGCGGCAGACCTGCCACAGGTGGCAGAATTACTGGCTCAGTGTAAAACGCAATACACCATGGATTTGAAGTCAGCCACTGAGTTGCAAGAGGTCGGAGATTTTCAATTGGAAGCCGGGATTGATATCAGCGAAGCGTCGGCGTGGGCGATGGTTAGCCGTGTTTTGCTCAATGTCAACGAAGCGATATTCAGAAACTAAGGTGATCATAGGATGCAGCATACACAACCTATCAATGATTTAACTCGCCGAGCGTTTATGGGACGTACTGCCGGGGGCTTGGGGATGGCGGCCTTAGCAGGCTTGCTAGGTGAAGACGCACAGGGACAAGGCAAGTCTGTTGGTTTGTCGCCAGGGGCAGCATCAACGCCTCATTTACCGGCCCGAGCGAAACGTGTCATCTTCCTATGTATGGCAGGTGGCCCTTCGCATTTAGAATCTTTCGACTACAAGCCCAAGCTAGCTGAAATGCATGGGCAACCGATGCCGACTTCCTATACGTCGAATCAGCCCATCGCTCAATTGCAGGGTAAAAAACTAGTTTGTCAGGCTCCGATGATTCCCTTCAAACGCTTTGGTGAGTCTGGACAGCAAATCACAGAGATTTTCCCTCACATCGGTTCAGTGGCAGATGAGATTTGTATCATCAATAGTCTGCATACGGACCAGATTAATCATGATCCTGCTCATACAGTAATGAATACAGGGACATCGATTTCTGGTCGTCCGAGTATGGGGTCCTGGATAACGTACGGATTGGGAAGTGAGTCAGCCAATCTTCCGGGTTTTGTTGTCCTGACTAGTAAAGGTGGTCGAAATCCTCAGCCGATCGCCACTCGACAATGGCATAGTGGATTTCTTCCAGGGCGTTTTCAGGGGACTCAATTCAATTCCTCAGGGGATCCGGTTCATTACGTACGGAATCCGTTAGGAGTGGCGTCGTCTCAGCAGAAGCATGTGATCGAGGTGATCAACGAACTCAATGGAAATCGAGATAATCTAGTCGACAATCCAGAGATTCGTACACGCATCCAACAATATGAACTGGCATTTAGAATGCAGCAGTCGGTTCCTGAATTAATGGATATTAGTCAGGAAACTCAGAATACGCTGGATCTTTATGGGGTAAGTGGACCGGATGGTTCCTTTGCTTATAACTGTTTACTTGCCCGCCGATTGGCGGAGAGTGGAGTGCGATTTATTCACCTATACCACCGAGGTTGGGATCATCACAACGATCTGGTGCGATATATGGGTATCTGTAGTGGGTTGTGTGATCAACCAACGGCGGCGTTAATCAAAGATCTCAAACAGAGGGATATGTTGAAGGATACTTTGATTGTGTTTGGCGGTGAATTCGGTCGTACTCCCATGGCACAAACTAATAAAGGTGCGGTCGGTCGGGATCATCATATGCGTGCTTTTAGTATGTTTTTGGCAGGGGGTGGGATCCGTGGCGGCGTTACTCACGGCTCGACGGACGAGCTCGGCTACAATGCAGTCGAAGACGTCGTGCATATCAATGATCTGCATGCCACCATGTTGCATCAGCTTGGGCTGGATCACGAACGATTAACGTTTCCATATCAAGGACGTGACTTCCGCTTAACGGACGTGGCTGGTGAAGTCATTAAACCGATTCTGGCTTAAGAACTATTTTTCTTGAGGTCGACTAGGACCAGCGGTCTTAATTCTGCGATGAGATAGAACGAACCAGTGACCACGATGAGATCGTCCGGTGCTGCTTGCTGAAGCACTTGTTGTAATGCTTCAAGAGGGCTGACAATGATTTGGGTTCGAGTAGCCAGGTTATTACAACTGCTGACGATTGCATCAAATAAAGTTTGAGGCTCAACTGACCGAGGATTGTTTTGATACTTGGTGAGCGTCAGACTATGGAAGTGCGGAGCTAAAATCTCTCCAATTTCATCGTATTGCTTATCCCGACTACAACTAAGAATGAGATGTAGTTTCTTGTTGGCAAAGTGACTGTTGAGAAACTCGACCAGTGCATGGGTGGAGTTTGGGTTGTGGGCAACATCCAGAAGAATGTTGGGTTGGCCTTTGAATAATTCCAAACGGCCATGGCACTTTACCTTGCTTAGCCCCGCTCGGACCGCGATTGGACTTAGGGCATAGTCTTGTTTAATTAATTCGTGCACTAGCCCCAGGCAGACAGCGGCATTATTGATTTGATGGATGCCTGGGAGTCCGATGGTTAGATCGGACCATTGTAATTGATCGTTGATTCGTACTGAGGAAAGTTGGGGATACATGGATGAGGATGTTGCTTCTTCATATGTGATTTCATTGGCAACATTCAGCAACGGCGCTGTATGATTTGCAGCAACACGTTCAATGACCTCTCGTGGACCTGGTAGATCACATCCGTTAACAACCGGGATATTGGCTTTGATAATGCCCGCTTTTTCGCCAGCGATCAATTCGAGGGTGTCTCCGAGAATCTCGGTATGGTCCAAACCAATATTGGTGATGGCCGTAAGGATAGGTTCACAAATGTTGGTACTATCAAGTCGACCGCCTAATCCCACTTCAATAACAGCGATATCGACATGGTGTTTGAGGAAATATAAAAATGCGAAGGCAGTCGTGATCTCAAAAAAAGTAGGCT